>MDSZ01254048.1_pt1 | contig 23192 bp, 14 predicted proteins | sample 811201 | NCBI WGS metagenome assembly MDSZ01 (sample SAMN05326647, study PRJNA326480) | marine metagenome | isolation source: seawater | place: Indian Ocean: North | collected 2010
CTCTTTTTGTTTTTGCTCTTTTTGTTTTTGCTCTTTTTGTTTTTTCTCTTTTTGTTTTTTCTCTTTTTGTGTTTGCTTTTTTTTTTGAAGTCATCTTACTCGTTTTATGTCGATTGATACCAGAAGCATCTGCATAACCAGCTACAGAATTCAAATAAGGTTTAAACATATTTTTTTGATAAGAAGTTAAATTTGCCTTCTCCCAATAATTATTACTATCGTGGAAAGAATCTTCATTACAAAAATCTTTTTCAAGTATTTCCAATTGTTTCTTACAATGACTTTTTTTTCCAACTGCAAAAAATTTCCACGGATAAATTAAATTTCTAATAAATATCTGAATGCATTTAAAAAAAACAGAATGATTATTCTCCATATTGGTAGTCACATCCCTCAATCTCTGGTATGTTTTATATAGTTTCTTTAATTTATTTCCAATACTATCTATTTTTATTTCATTATATTTAAGAGTTGCATTGATCCAATCAACCGTTATATTTTCACCATTATGTATATTCTTACCAGATGTTAGTTTTTCTACATAAGTATTATTATAACACTCATCACAATCAGAATCTAATAAGCAAGAATCATCTAAACAATTTAATTCAATTTGTGTCTTTTTAGGACTAATACTTTTAAAGTATGTGCACCATCCTTTAATACCACTCTCCTTACTTTTACATCCTGATAACATAGTATATCCATGAGATACTATAGATATATTATCATCACCATCTTCACCTAGTATATCTTCTACAAATTTTTCTGGATTTGGAGCATGTTCATAATTTTCTTGTGTTAAATTGTGTATTTCTAATTCAGCTGTAATATGATGCTTAAATAATTCATTAGTTGTATGCTCATTACCTAATACTAATTTTATTTTTTCTTTTTTTATATCTTCATCCTCTTTTTTATGTTTTGTATTTTCTGTTTTATCTTTTGGATGACAATAAATAGCTTGTATTAACTTTATTAAATCTAAAAATTCATCATAATGTCTAGGAGCACGCGATTTCCCTGTAAGATAATTCTCTAACCCAGGTTTGGGTTGTTCATGTATCCATGGACAGATATGTATTTTGCCATCCTTACCACCTTTTGGATATAAAATTAATGCTGTTTGTATTGCTCTACACATTGTTGAACAATAAACTTTATTGGGTATTTTATTTTTATAATTTTTATTATGTATCTTAATCAAATCACATAATCCACCATTATGTAATGGAGGATCTTGAGATATTTTTGATAAGTATTTCCATATTAATGGTTTACTCATAGGTGGACCCGTTTTACCTTCTCCATATGAATCATATGGAGACTCATTATTTATTAATAATGCATATGCCTCACCCATAATATTTGAACATGATTGACCATGTCTTATTATTTTCATTTCAGAATATCCTCCTGTTTGATAACTCATATATATATATATATATATAAATTATTTTATATTAAATTTTATAAATATTGAAATTAACATGATAAATAAAACAAAATAATCATATAAAAATTAATTTATTACACAAAATATAACATCCGAATTTTTAAACGAAATTTTTTAAATTTACAAATTAGAAAATCGTATCTAAATTATTATAAAAAACATATACATAAATTATATATTATATATTATATATTATATATTATAATGAATATATTAAGTTATAATATTTGTTGGGAATGTATGACAAATGGTGTTAAAGGATTTGGTAGTGCGAAAGAACTAGGTAATAAATGTAATATTAAAAAAGATTGCTTACAAAATGTTGTTGATTTAATAGATAATAATTCTGTTTTTTCAAATAAAGATTATGATTTTATTGCTTTACAAGAATCATCTAATGCTAAACAAATCTTCCAAAAAAGTAAAAAATTAAATAATAAAATATATAAACCATTATATTCTAAATCCGGATTTGAAGATATCTTAACTATCTATAATAAATCTAAATATCAATTAATTCAAGAAATTAACGGAGAATTTGAACAAGGAAGACCCATCCAAATATTATCTTTAATTAATAAAACAAATAATAAAAATATTATATTTATTAATCTTCATTATGGTTTCAAAAATAAAAATAAAAAAATTATGAAAGAAAAATTATCTTATTATATAGATTTATTAGAAAATATTCCTATTAATCCACATATTATATTAGCAGGTGATTTTAATTATTTTTGGTATAAACAAATTACAAATAAAAATAATATTTTTTATTTTAAACCATTTTATTATAGTAAAAATATATCTTTAAAAAATATTAAAGTTTTTTCTCATCAAAAATATAAAACATGTTGCGATGGAATCAATGGAACAAACAAAATTAAAAATAATAAATATAATGGCAAATCAGATTTTATATTTTATAATAAAGAAATACCAAAAAATAATATATTGTTGGATAATTATAAATTAAATAAAATAGCATCCGGTCATATACCAATATATTCCATTTTAAACGAATTAACAAAAACAAATGAATTAAAAAAAACATTAAAAAAAAATAAAATTAAACATTAAAAAATACTAAACTATATCTTTCACCTTCAAATGGTGCTGTCTCATGAAAATGTTCTGATCCATTAAATTTATAAAATCTATTTTTTATATTTATTTTTTTTGAATTTTTATCTTCTAAATCATATATTATTAATTCACCTCCTGTATAATTTCCTAAACCAATTATATATGAAACACCTACATTTTTTGCATCTTTATGTTTTGCGGTTTGTTGATTTTTATTATATTGAATTGTAGTAAATTTAAAATTTGGATCACCTAATTTCATTAATTTTTTTGTTTCTTTATATAATTCTTGATATTTTTGTAATTTTGTTTTTTTTGATAATTGTTTTTTTACTCCATCTTTCCACATTAAAGGTAATAAATTTATCATTCCTAACGCAAATCCTTCATATTCTTTTTGATCACCTCTCATTACATTCTTCCTACTTGTATTTTTTGGCCAATCAAATTCACTCATTAATTTTAATACTAATTTTTTTTGTTTACTTAATTCACCCTTACTCTTCCTCTTTGTCCTCCCACCTTTTTGATCACATTTTTTTATACATTTACTATACTTCTTACCAGCTTTTACAAATTCTGACCAACCTTTCTTATCAACATTCTTTAAATTTTTTTTATGACAACTCTTTAAACACTTTTTTATCTTTTTAACTCTTTTTGTTTTCATATATATATATACAAATTATTTTTATTATATTATTTTTTATAGAAATTATATTTAATAATTATTAAAATTATTAAAATATAGTATTAATTTATAATATGTATAATACAGAATCTTTAACTTTATTAGTAATGTATTATTCATTATTTGGAGTTGATATCATAAATAATAAAAAAGAAATAATAAAATTATTTCCTAAAAAAGTATTTGGTATATTTACAACAATTAGACGTAATAATTCTTTAAAAGATTATCCAAAAGATGTTCACGGATGTATTGGATATTGGGATAATAATTTTAATAATTTAGAAAAAAACACATTATATAATCATTTGTTAAGAGTTTCACATGATTCTATGTGGTTAGATAATCGTAGAGAATATTTTAAACCTATAGAAACTGAACCACAGAGTATATTAGAAATAGATTTTATGTTAAATCCTATTTATGAAATTAATAAAAATAATGGAAATATTTATAAATTAAACAAAAAATTTAATAATAAAAATTTTGGTATAATAATTCAAACCGGTAATAAAAAAGCAACTTATTTACCAAATGTATTTCCAAATATTAGTTGGAAAAAATTACTTGAATCAATTAAAGGAAAGGCAGGAATTATGCCTGATTCCGAAAATTTTCAAGTATTTGCTTATAAAATACATCAAATAAAATCATCTTATTTAGAAATTTTAACAAAAAACTCGTTTTCTCATATATCAATAATGAATTTTTCAAAATTTTTAATAATTAATAAGAATATAAATTCTCATTTCCTTTTTCCTTATTCTTGTGAAAATAATAAATTAATATGGAATAATGAAGAACAAGTAAGAAATATTTCAATATTAGGAATGATATATAAATATACACAAATTTTTAATAATATAGCAAATAAAAATGAAATAAAACAAATAAGAAATAAAATAAATATTATATTAAAAAATTTAGATAGATATAGTCCTCAGTCATTATCATTTTTAGGTTTTATATATCAATTAGATAATATACAAAATACACAATTTTGTAATAAATTAATAAGTAGACTAAATGATAAAAATATTGAAAAAGATTTTGAACTACCTGAAATTATTATAGGATTAAATAAAGCAGGTTGTAAAATAATAAAACCATTTAGTTTTACTTCAGAAGATTCAATATTTAAAATGAATTGGGTAATTCAAGTTATTGTTAGTTATGATAAAATACCATCTGATTATTTAATTAAAATTTTAGAAGAAAAAATTAATGATATTTTATTAAAAAAACAAACAATAGAAACAAATTTAATAGCTGTTGCTTTTGAATCATTATGTTTTGTATACAAATCAAAATTTAAATATGAAAAAATAACTAAATCAAAATTTAAATATAAAAAAACTAAATCAAAATTTAAATATAAAAAAACTAAATCAAAATTTAAATATAAAAAAAAAACTAAATCAAAAGAAAATATTTTAAATAAAATGTTTGAATTATTATTTGAATTAGAAAAAAGAAAAACTTGTAATACTTTATATTCGTTTTTAAATAAGACATCCAGAGTTGATATAACAGGTCATGTTATAAATGGATTATCTGCATTAATTTTAAATTATTAATAGATTTTTTAAAAATATGTTGAATAATTTATATTTTTAATGATATATTCTAGGTCTATTTTAACTAAATTTGAAATAACACATTTATTAAAAAATAAAATAAAATAATATATTTATCATAGATGGAGTTTTCACCACTAAAATATCTAGATTATGATGTATCTCAAATATTATGTGAACAAGTTAGATTTTCACAAGAAAAATTATCAAAAGATTATCATATAGAATTATACAATAAATATAAATATAAAAATCTATATAAAAAAGATATAAATGAATTAATTACATTTAAATATGTATCCCCAATTTGGAATGAAGGATACTTAGAACAAGGTTTAAATATTGAAGAAATGATATGGAGGGAGAAGATTCTGTTATCAGAAAAATTAAAAGAATATACTAAATTAAAAAGATGATATTATGATAAATATGAAATTATTTAAATGTAAGATAAATTTTAAAAATTTGAAATAATATTAAAGTTATTTTTAAACAAAAAATGGAATCTCAATCCAAATCAATCTCTGATATCTGTAAAAATTGTGAGGCTCACGGTATAGTTGAGAATGGTGTTGTAACACTACCTTGTGCAAATTGTGCTTGTGACAATAATTATTATTGGAATGGTCGTAGATGTTACGGTGTATGCGGTATTGTACCTTCATATGGTTCTGTTAGAGAATCAACCTTAGAAGAACTAGTATCAGCACATGTATATATAGTCCGTCCGAGATTATTAGAATTTAATCCACCTGATCTTAATGGAATGACAATCGATGAATACATTTTAGATATGGTTCCAGAAGAAGGAAAAGACATGTATAAAGAAATGATTAACTCAGCATAAAAGATATTCTAAGAAATTATTATTAAATTTGATTTTATTAAAATATTTTTTTTTGTAATATTACAAATGGAATTCTTCACTCATGTCCAAAAAGTTTATAATGAAAATAATCATCAAACTCTTACATTAGATATACCTTTGGCTATATTTATGATTAAATTATTATCTATTAAAGTTGATTTTGGACATTTTAGAGATAAATTTAACTTCGACAAATATATGATATCAGATAAACCTATTAAATTAAGATATTATTTACAAATAAAATTCAGAGATGAAATGAAAAAAGCAACAGAAGTCGCACTAGAAGAAATGAAAAGAGAGAATAAATATGTTTCTGAATGTTTTCACGAAAATATTAGATATGAAGATGAATATCCTATTTATAATACACCAATATATGAAAAACGTATTGAATTATATAATAAATATTTAAAAGATAAAAAATTTGATGATTTTACTGATGATAAAATATATATATGGATTCAACCAGTTATGATGTTAAATGATCTTAATTTACAAATTAAAAATCTTATTGATATGGAAATTAATAAAAAATATGGTAATCCAACACAAATAAATAACTTTTTTATAAACTTTATGAATATGTTCTCAGATAGAGATTCAGTTAATAAATTGCTATTATCAATGAGAGATATATATATTTTAGGTTTACTTTAACTAAATTTGAAATTTATTTAAAATATTTTTTTTAAATAAATAAAATGAAAATTATTTCATGGAATATTAATGGAATCCGTTCTAATATCATTTCTGAAGGAAAATTTTCTGGTAATTTAACAGAATTAAATGAATGTAATTTAAAACAATTAATTGATAAACATGATCCTGACATTATCTGCTTTCAAGAAACTAAATGTGGATTGGATACTGGTGAAAAGATTAATATTGATAAATATCCATATAGATATTGGAATGAATCTAAAGGTGAAGGAAGAAGAGGAAAAGGATATTCAGGAACTTCTGTATGGTCTAAGATTAAACCTATAAATATTCAATATAATTTTAATAATTTTGATGATAAAGAAGGACGTTTTATCTTTTCTGAATTTAATGATTTTAGTTTAATAAATATGTATGTTCCTAATTCAGGAACCAATTTTGATTTTCGAACAAATATTTGGGATAAAAAATTAAAAGAATTTATTGATTTATTTATAGATAAACCATTAATAGTTACTGGAGATTTTAATGTTGTTAATGATATTAATGATATTTGGAATATAAAAACATTAATGAAAGCAGATTCACCAGGAGTTTTTAAAAAAGAAAGAGATATGTTTCATTCATTTTTAGAAAATTATATTGATATATATAGATCTAAAAATCCTGATAAAAAAGAATATACTTGGTGGAATATGAGAACAAAATCCAGAGAGAAAAATCAAGGATGGAGAATTGATTATTTTCTTGTTCAAAAACAATTCTCAAATTTAATAAAAGATTGTATTATTGATACAACTATTTTAGGAAGTGATCATTGTCCTATTTTATTAGAATTATAAAAATATTTTATAAGTTTTATATTTAATATCTTTATATTTAATTATTATAAATTAAAATAATATATATATATTATGAATAAAAAATTTATATTTACAATTATTTTTATTTTTATTTTTATAATTATTTTATATGGAGCATATATTATTAAAAAAGATGAAAATATTACGTTTACAAAACGATTTGATCAAACATCTACAAATCAAGATGAGGAAACCAGTTCATCCGATTCAAGTGTTAATAAGTTTTTAAATAATTATGGACTGGCAGTTCGTGATATTCTTAATAATCCTGATTCATTTAATTTAGCAAATTCTGATGCAGCTGAAAGAGCCGAGAATGCTTTAATTCTTTCTGAATTTGAACCTCCAAATTTAAATTTTTTATTTCAAAGTGTTTGGGTTGATCAAATATGTAAAACAGTTGCTGGAGATATGAGTGATGGTAATGCACAATCATTTAAATTTCTTTGCAGTTTTGTTTCAATGGAAGTAAACAATAAAGAATTACAGATTGCTAAAGAAATATTTGATAAATCTATTGATAAAGTATTACGTGCAAAATCAGAATCTTTAGATGCTATGTCGAACACATTTGATTCACCTAAAATATCTTCAGATGAATTAAAATATAAGATAAAATATGAAAATCATTTACAAAGAATAGAAAGTTCTGCTTTAAAAATTACAACTGATGAATTAACAAATGTTTTTGATACCGTTAACGTCCAAGAACCTGAAATCATTATAGAACAATTAACTAATAATTATAAATTAGCATTAAATTCAGAAATGCAATCTGAGTTTTTTATATTTTTAAATCAAAATCCAGATTTTGAAATTGGAAATTACCAAAAAATACTATCTAATAATTATTTTGATAATGGTGAATTAAATGAAGATATTATAAAACAATTGAAGCCTGATCCTGAAGATACTGACATAGAATCTGACATAGGATCTGAATTTTGGGAAGATAAATTCGGTTTAAAAGAGAAGGAAGATCAGGACGAATTTAAAAGATTATTAAGAAATCTAAATGAAAAAATTAACAATTTTGAAAAAAATATTAAAAAAGCAGAATCAGAATTTGAAGAAATAAAAAAAAATGGTGGTGATATTGATGAATATTTAAATAATATTTTTAAAGGTCAACGAAACCGATTAGGAAGAAGAGTCGCTCCTGATCTTGAAACACGAATTACATCTACAATAGCTAGATTAAATATTAGTTCAAAATTAGAAGATAAATCATTGAATTTAGACTTATTTTCTAAATCTTCATCTCTACAAGATGAATGTTTTACTAATACTGAAAAGTCTATCTCTAATCTTGAAAGAAGTCTTGCAAATAAATCTGAAAATATTAGAACTCGCACAATTAATATATTTAAAACATCATTAAAAAAATTTAGAAATTCATTTAAACCCATTGGAGATAGAATATCTGAAATAGTCACCAGATTATCTGAAATCAACTTCCTAGAAATTATTCGTAATTCAAGTTCAAAATTTTTATCTTCAATTTATAAAATACCTTTGCGTGCTATTATATCTATAAAAACAAACACTGTTGAGGCTGTTCTTCAGGCATATGATTTTTTTGCAGATATACCAGAGGATTTAGGACGACTTCAACGATTTATTACAAATTTTCCTGATAATATTGAAGGTTATATAGCAGAAACTTGGGAATTTATTAGTAATATTTCTTCAAAATTACTAAATAAAATTAAATCAATGCCTCGTGCAACTTTAGATGCTTTTAAAAAACCATTTGAAAATATAGCTCTAGAAGATGTTCAAAATGGTTTTTTGTCTGTAGTAAAAACTCCATTTGCTTTAGTTAAAATATTGAATCCATTTCATTTAATTAAAGGATTAGTTATTCAACCTTTAATTGATATAGTTAAATTATCTAGAATGGCATTGAAAGCAATGGATAAACAAATAACAGGCATAGTAAAAAAAAATGTTGAAAAATTTATCGCAGAAACAAGCGAAGGTATTGCAAGTTTTGAGGAAAGAGTCGGACAAGAATCAGCAGAAGCATTTAAAAGTTTTGCATTAAAGAATTCTGTTAATAGTTCTAAATTTTTAAAAGCTAGTGATAAATTAGTTAAGGATATTACAAATGGTTTGGATAAATTAGATAGTCAAATTGAAGAGTTAGCGGCGAAAGCAGGTGAAGAAGGCGAAGAATTTGCAGTAAAAACATTGGAAGATTTAACTAATCTAAGAAATGCTCTTAAAGATACATTAGAAAAAGTTACAAATAAATCTATTAATACTACTGTAAAGGTATTTAAACAAGAAATTCAAGAAATGGGAAAGACATTAGGTAAGATGGGTTCAGAGTTAAGTGAAGATTTAGCGGAAGAAGCGGTTGATATCGCCACCGAAGTTGGTGCTGATCTTACCGAATTAGCCGAATCTGCAGAAGGAGGCCCTTGGGGAATGATTGCTGGAGTTATATTTTTTATATATTCATTAGTTGATTTAGGTGTTGAACAATATAATGCTTATGAAGATTTTAAACAACAAAATAAATTTCAATATGATTCTGCAATAAATTCCTTCTCAGATGATTTTAATCAATCATTAAATTTTATGTATGGAGATGCAATTACAAATCAAAAACTCCTCCCTCCAATTAATAAAATGACTGGACCATTAATTAAATTAAATAAACTAAAATTTACATCATTCTTAGATGAAACAAACTTTAATGGAATTGATATATGTAAAATTGTTTTTCAATTAGATTTGTATTTTGATACGGATCTTAACGCTCAAAAAAAAAATCCATCTGAAGACGGAACAATACCATCGCGTCCTTTATCTAGTTTAAATACACCTCTATTTAATTTCGGACCAGATTCTATTAATTTCAATATTCTAATGAAAAATAAAAATATATTTATAAAAATTATATCTCCATTATTTAGTATTGATAATTTAAAAGATAACTCTCAATTTGATCTAGAAGATGATACAAAAGATATCTCAAAAAAAAAATTCATTTTTAGTTTATGTAAAGAAATTTATGATCGTCTTCTTTATAATCAAAGAAAATATCGTTTAATATTACTAAATAGACAACAACAATATATGAATCATAATAATGATGAAACTTATTTTAATAAAGAAGTATTTAGTAAAGATATTCCTAAAATTCACAATTATTTATTAAATGTCTATAGTCAAAAATTAGATTATATTATTCAAAAAAAAGTCATATTTTATACTAAAATTTTTTCAATTAATTTTAAATATTTATCTAAATTAAATTCATTAATTGATTATTTTAATAAAAATAAAAATACTAATATATTCTCTACTTCAAATCCTAGTTCATACCCTATTTTTATTAATTCAAATCAACCTACTACTAATCAACCTACTACTAATCCATTTTTTATTACTACTTCAACTACAACTACTGCAAAAGGTTATGAATTTATTGCTAGATTAAAGAAACTTTTTAATTTAAATTATAATATATTTTATAACTATAAAATATTCGACAGTATATCTCATAATTCCCAAATAAAGGATACCTACAATAAAATAAAAAATTTTATTGATAATAAAAAAGATCCTAATTATAAAACAGATGCTAATTGTTATGTTAGTAGACCACCTGATTGGCCACCATCTTGCACACCATCACCAACTCCATCACCATGTTCATCACCACCTCCTATATGTGAAGATACTTTAAATTACTTAGGTTCAATGTTATATAGTGTATCTTATATTAATAAATCTATTAGTAATAAAGAAAAACAATTAATATATATAGATGTATTAAAAGAATATGCTAAAGAAAATGATTTAATATATATTAATTTATTAGAAGATGATGAACAAATTAAATATAATAACACTTTCACTGGAATTGCATATCAAAAATATTTTTTTAATTTAGATAATATCAAAAAAACATTAACTTTTGATTTTAATTATATTGATTTAGATGGTAATTATTCCACATATTCAAAAACATTCGTTATTAATGCTGATGAATTTACTGAATATAATCAAACTGATGCATATAATTATTTAACATATTGGCAATTAGGATATGCATTAGAACCTACTATGGAATTTATTCAAAATCTCGAAATTTCATTTAATAATCAAATTAAAAATGATGACTTCTTTCTTGGTAAATTTAAATTTATATTAAAAGAAAGAGATGATGTTATGCATTTTCCACCTAAATTAAATACTAGAAAAAATAAAGTTATTGAAATGATTGTATATGATACTAATTACAATTATCATATCGAATTAAATCGTGATAAAAGTGACCCAATCGCTCAAAATATTTTCGGATATAATATGTCTGAATTAGAAATATTATATTATGGTTATTATGATAATCAAATTGATTTTGAAGATATTTTTAATACTCACGTAGTATCTTTAAATGAAAATTTTTGTAATGAATATAAAATTAACCTTTATTCTAAAGAAGAAGATGATTTTCAAAATAAGTTAATGAATAATTTATTAAATAATATTGGTAAAGATATAACTAATAAAATAAGTCCCTCATCACCACCACCATCTTACCCTTTTGAAAGTTCAACATATGAAGATATTGTTCGTGAAATAAATCAAACTGTTAATCCTAGCATCCGTCCTATTCGTGATAATTCTAGTGTTAATGATGCTAACTCTTATTGGTATTATGAAGAAGATAATTATTTATGTGTAAATAATAAAACTGAAAAACCATTTGATATACCATCACCATCTAATGGTCAATTAGAATGGAAATTTAATACTGAACCAATTAATACTTATGATTATACTAGTGAAGATAATAGTTTTGAAAACTGGGGAAATCCTGACTTCTCAAATTCTGTTAATTTTATTAATCCAGGATATTTAACTCAAGAAGATTTTGGTGGTTTTGTTCAGACAACTGATTGGGATAATCAAGCTGCTGATTATTATAAACAAACTTTCGCATCATCTCAAATTAAAGATATAAATAATCAAGTTACATCTCTACCCGATTTTTGGAATAGTCAAGGATTATTATTTACAATTCCAAAAAGTATTATCTTAGATGAATCACATAAACCAACTATATCTTGTCAAGAACAATATGAACTTAATAAAAAAAATCCTGATTTTATTGATTATTCTTGTGAAGACAATTCAACAAATAATCAACAATTCGTTGTAAACCCCAATCAACCGACTAGGTTGGAAACAGGCCCTGATGGACAACTAATATCAGTACCAAATACGATTCCCAATCCCAACCATATTAATTGTTCAGAATGTTTTAATAAAATTAAAGATGGTCATGATGTTTCCAATTTAAATTGTGGAACAATACCCGATGGTGAAGACGATTTAGAAAAATCTAAACTATGGTGCTCAAATAAAAATAATTCAAGAAATCAATTAGCTTGTAATCTAAAAACCATACAAAAACAAGAACTCTGTAATCCATACGGTGCACATTTCAATCGAGGATGGGAAACACGAACGTATGATGATAATGATATTACATATCCAAATTATCCTATGAAAAATATTGATTGTGATGAATTGAAATATTCTATTAATAAAGATGCTGATGTATGTTGCACTATGAAATCGAATGAAAGAAGTATTATGAGCGGAGAAGATTGGAAATTAGCTAATAAAGTATTCCCACAACCTGCTCCTCGTAATCATGAATTTGATGATTATATAGAAAAAAATAGATGGTATGAAGTTGATGATAGTCAAGAAGGGTTTAATCTTATGCTTAAATTATTTAAATCTACATTTAATACATTGAAATGGAACCCAAATGCTCTTGATAAAAATCAAAGTTATAGTCATTTTTCACAAAAAGAAATTGATAATCAAGGTAAATGTGTTAATGATTTCATTATACCTAAATTATGGTGCGAACAACCTAATTTTAAAAAATTAAACGGATTACACGTTTGGCCAAGAAAATATCCAAAAGGACAAGAAAAATTAGATACTCTTTATCAAAAACAAAATTGTTCACCATCTCCTACTGAATTTTTAAATAATTATATTAATAAAAATTTCTCTATATCTCCTACACCCACACCTTCACCCAATAAAATACAAAAAAGAAATAAAGCTGCAAAAATATTACTTAACATTAATCAAGATTATTTACCATCTTGCTCCAGAAAACCTGAAGATAATTGGGAACTACTTGATTCATGGGATCAATTCAATGTCGGAGATGAAAAAAAAAAAGGAATCACTATGAAACATGTTGATAATGTCAGAAAAACTTACTATAATTTTGAAGATTTACCAGAATCACCTACACCAGGTGATTTATACTTAAAATGGGAAGATAATAAATGTAAAGTTACCGAAAAATATTGTAAATTTTATAATGATGAAAGACTCGGACAAAATTTATTAAAAGATGATATTCATCTGTCAAATAATGATACTATTCATCTGTCAAATAAAGAAAGAAATATATTCTCACATTATGATCATGAAAAAGATGAATGTATTATAAACAGAACTCCTAACCTTAAGGACACACAAATTCAAAAATATGTTGAAGATAAATCTTTTAAAAATATTAATGATCCTGATAAAGAACCAGATGGAATTGATTTAATAATTCTTGATAAACAAAGAAGAGATGAAATTAATAAAAGAGAACAAAATAACAATTTGTATATTGAACATAAAAATATATCAGATATGACTACATTGTTAGATGGTGAATCTATTGATTACGGAAATTGGATGAAGGGTGAACAAAGAAGTTTCGCTGGAGACGAAGATTACACTGATAGAACTTCTAATCTCCTACCTCTTGACTAATTCTCCATAAACATTTTATATTTATTATTATATTCATCATAAATACTTATATTATTACTTTCATTATCTAATATATTAAAAAACATATCATTATAATCATCATTAAAACTCTCATTATCATCACATAATGGAACATCATATTTTAATTCATAATTTTGCTCATTCGCCTTCAATAAATTTGTATACGGACCCTCCAACTCTACTGGTTTAATATTTATCTTTTTTCTAACATTATTTATCATATTATTATATCTATTCCTACATTTATAATATTGTGTTCTACCTTCAACCGAATCTAATAAATTATTTTGAACCGGTGATGAAAACATACCTTCTATTAAATTAAAATTTATTATTATTATCATAATTAATAATATTATTTTTATCATATATATATATTATTATATATATATTAATCCTCTGAATGATCATACATTTCCTCCTCCTCCTCAACTGCATCCACATCTAAATCTCCTCTATCATAAAAATCTAACTCATCCTCACCTTCCTCACCTTCTTCAATTTCTATATAATCATCCTTATAGGCTGATAATAAATTTGTCATTATACTATCCTCTATACTTTTTGAATAATTCTCATCTTTTACCTTCTTTTTTGAATATTCTACACTCTCATGATAAAATGTTACATCACCTATCTTTTTTAATTCTACTGATATCTCCCTATCACTCGTCGTTTGCGCATCCAATCTCTTCAATATATCCTGCTTCTCCAATTCCTTACTCATACTTAACATTTTATTTAACTTCTCTACATCCCTATTTTGAATTATCCATCTCTCATCATTATACTCACTTAACATATTTATTATTAAATCTAATAATAAACTCATACATGTAGTTATATTCTCCTCCTTTTTATATGTTTCTTCTATCTCTAATAATTTATATAATTCTATCACATTTGTTTCCTCAACCGAATCTATATCAAATAAATTCATTATATATTCCGTAATTCTATACAATGTAAATATTAATACAAAATTTAATATATTATTTATATAAACATTATTTAAATATTTTCTATCTGTATTTACTAAATTATCTATCCCTTTTATATAATCATCACCAAAAATATTATCATATAAAACATTTATATTCAATTTCATATTATCTTTCATATATTTCTTAAAACCATCATCCGTCAATTTTTTATTATACATATCCATATGCAAAACAAAATCATTGTCACTTAAATAATCCATAAAAGAATCCTTCACATATTCCGATAATTTCCAATTTTTCGGCAATTTTAATGAATTCTTATCTTTATTATTTATTATCTTACCTAATGTTCTTCTCATTTGCTTTATAAATTTTATCTTAAAATTATAATCATCATCATCCATTATTATTAATAAAGATGATCTTAATCTATCCTTTAAACTATCTAACATCTTCAATCTATTCATTTTCATCTTTATTTCCTTATCCTCCGCCTTCATACTCCTCTCACTCTTCGCACTTAAACTAAACTTTAATTTAAATAATTTCTCCAATTGTTTCTCTTTCTCTTTATCTACATATTTAAAATTAGTTTTCAAAAATTCTAATATATTATCTAAATAATTTACATCATTTATATATGTTATACCCATTAATTCTGAAAATACCTCATCATACTTATCCATTTCACCTTTTGATAAATCCCTCTTTAATCTAATATCACCCATAATATCCAATATTTTTATTAATATCTCACTATAATCACCCTCCACATTTAAATAATTATTATCATTAATAAAATTTATTATTCTATCCTCCACTATTATATCTCTCAAACTAATCTCTTCTATATCCTCCTTTAAATATATATTCTTCTCATCTATATATACCCCATCATAACTTAGTTTATTAAATAAATTATTTATTATTCTCATATATAACTCATCCGATAAATCCAATTTATCATATTCTTTTTCAGATACACTTTCACCATATTCTAATAATAAATAATTCAAATAATTCATATGATAACCTTTCCTCATCAAATTACCATCCTCCTCATAGTAATTATCAAATAATTTATTTATCATTACACCACTCACCTTATCCATCTTACTTAAACTTACAGATATATCATCACCACTCTTCGGCTTATAACTCTCTAAATTCATAAACTCATCAAATGAATAATTTATTAATACCATACTCGGTTTATAACTATAATATCTCTTCGGATTACCATTTAATAAATATAAACTAAAATTATTCGTATTCCTATTCCAAAACATCTCTATCGCTTTCTTATTTACTCTCTCATAACTCTCCAATATATTTATCAATATTAATTTCAATTTCATATAATTCACACCCTTTAAACTATTCTTTGAATTATCCCATACATCTTTAAAAAATTCCATAAAATCATCTCCCATATCATTTATTAATTTATTTATCAATAAATCTAAATATTCTATATTATCAACCTTACCATATAAATGATAAATATAATCAAAAAATCTCTTAAATGAATTATTATTTAATATATCCAATAATTTTATATCCAACTCAACCGACTTACTCATATCACTCTTCTCCACTAATAAAGATATATTTGATAATGCTATATTATCACTATCCTTAATAAAATAACCCTTATTCAACTCATCACCTTCTGATACCTTCCTATTTATATCTACTATTAATTTATTATTATAATATGGCTTATATGATGGAAAATACTCCTTCTTATATTCATTATTCTTATGTATAAATTTCTCATACTTACTTATATTATTTGTTATTAATGTATTATTAACATAATACTTTAATAAATTTATTATCTGATTCTTAAAAGGTAATACACCCTTCATTTTATCTTCATCATTCACTTTTATAATTGTTGATGTTATCATATCACCCTTACCCTTAACACTCTTCAATAATCTTTCTAAATTATTTATTGTTGATATCTCTATGTCTTTTATACTACCATTCATTATCAAATTATTTAACCAATTCTCATTAAAATTTAATATCTTCATATCTATTCTAGATTTTAATATATATGATGGTATTGATATTTGAACACTTATTATTATTAAAACTAATATTGATAATATTATATTCGAATTCTTCACATAACTCAAAAATTGATTCGTCTCTAAATTCCTCCTCGACATTATCGCCTTCTTCTCTGAATCACCTATACCCTTTTTTATCTTATTCTTCTTTATTATCTCCTTATATATTGGATGTTCATTTATCTCAAGATTATATCTCTCTGTTATTATTATTCTATCATCTATACTCATTATTATACCTATTATTAATTTCATATCTTTCTCCATTAATCTTATATTTAATAACATCTCCAAATTATTTATTATCTCTTTTATATCAGTCTCCTTCTCACTTAATTCATCCTCCTCAACCTCCTCCTCCTCTACCCCCAAAAAACCTACTGATGTAAAATCATCCTCACATATATACTCATTACACACCTTACATATTATCTTACCATCCTTCACATCACCATACTTCGTCTTTAATATATCAAACATATCATTATTATTACACATCTTACAACTATAAAAATAATGCTTACACAATAACACATCACCCGATGATGTATATATTGATTCATCATCCACCTCATGAGAATATAAGTTTATTAATTTTTCTATATAATAATTCTTTAATCTCTCGTCCTTTAATGAAAAAATCTTATCTTTACATATCCTCAATTTTTCTTCAACACTTATAACCTTCTCATCCAATTTTAATATCTCCTTCTTTTTACCCAATTTATTATACTTTGATATATATCTTTTAACATTCACATCAATTTGCTCATTTACCTCCTTACGCAATTCAAATATTATATTATTGTAATTTATATTATACATCATTAATAATTTACTAAAATCATTATAATTATATATTCTTTCCTTCATTTCTCCTAAACTTTCATATATATCTTTATTATTCGGAAGATTTTTTGATAATATACTAAATATATCACCATCATCCACTTTATCACTAAAATTATAATATAATAAATTATTCAAATTCTCATCCAATTTTATTGTTGATTTATTTATCGGTGAAACTGATACTATATCACTACCAGATAATATCTTACTAAAACTTTTATATGTGTATGTTACACCTTTTAATAATATCTTCTCTATCAATGATAAATTCGCATTTTTTAAATCTAAATTCTTCCACATAAAACTTACCGGTAAAAATATAAAACCTATTACATTCAAAATCTTCTTATTCAATATCTTCATAAACTCATTACTCATATTAGGTATCATTAATTCACATCTAGTTTTAAATTCCTCCAACTTGTCACCTGATAAATTATTAAATCTTAAATATTCACCAACATGCTCCATCAATAATCTCTCATTATTCTTATTTATTATTTGTGAATCATTCTCATCATTTAATATTATATTCACATATTCAGAATAACTCATATTCAACTTCTTTTCTAAACCAAACTTTACTGATTTACTATCTATTATCCCATTCAAATCATCTAACTCCTTTTTATAATTTTTTATTATTATATTATCTGCTTCATTCACCTCCGTCTCAAAAATATCATCATCATATAAAACTTTGTAAGTAGATGCTATCGGAATTAAATAATTCGGAAAATTTAATTTTAATTTATTTTTATAATTATTTAAAAAATCTAATGTATCTAACAATTCACCATCATCACTACTTAATAATTCCATAAAAATATTCACCTCTGATATTATCTTACTCTGCTTTAAATCATTACCAAATGCATTTCTTACTACTATTAAATCATTTATTAAATCTGAACGTTTCTCCATTATATCATACTCCCTTACCTCTTTATCTACTAACTCTAATTCTAAATATTCATCATCAACCTCACTAAAATCAATCAATTTTATATCTTTTAAATCCAACTCATCCACTTTATCCACATCAAATATCTCATACTCATCCGTCTTTAATATTATATTATTCTCATCATATTTTAATATATACTCATTCTCATTATCCACATCCATCACCACTAATGAATTATCCTCCTCATCCTTTCTTACTACTTTTACTAAAATATCCATCACCTCCTCACCTCTATACTCTATTATTATTATATATGACTCGCCCTCCACCATTGAAGCCTCATAATTCTCCTTCTTACCAGATTGCCATTCGGACCACGTCGGAGAATAATCACCCCAATCTCTCTCATTACCCTCATCCACATATTTCGGCGATTCATCTCCCACAACTTCATTACTCAACTCAAAATTCTCATCGTAAACTGGAGAATTATATTCTGACATTATAGGATTATCATCACCATCTATTACATCACCCTCCAACTCTAAACTTAAATCTATACCTCTTAAATCATCCCAAATCTCCTTTGTAAAACCTAAATCTCTCATCGAATTCTTGTAATCTACATCATTCACATCATCCCAACTATTTTTTAATAAAAAATTACAATTTTCCTCTTTATCCCAACTTGTCTCATCCCAACCTAAATTTTCTGCATCATACTTATTATCTTCGGTTAATTCATCCCATTTCTTAATTCCAAATAATTTACTCATATATTAATATAATATATAAATTAATACTTAAAAATTATCATGTAATTATTAATATACTATGGATTTTCAAAATTTTATTAATAATAATAATGACTATATTCAACAATTTAAAAAATTAAATCTTATTGTTAAAAAATATTCACATATTAATCTTATTATCGTTAAATATAAAAAAAATTTTAATTATGATTTTAATAAATTCCCCTGGATTAAATATTGTAAAGGTGCTATTATTAACACAAAAAATAATAAAATAATATGTCTACCACCATTAATTTCAACTACTATTCATAATGATATACCATTTATTACAAATCTAATGTTAGGACCACATAATGATAATGAAATTTATCAAACATTAATCGATGGAACAATGATTAATGTGTTCTTTCATAATAATGAATGGTTCATATCTACCAGATCATTCATAGGTGCTAAAAATAAATTCTCCAATGATATATCTTTTAAATCTATGTGGGATGAATGCTTCAATCATTATGATGAACTTAATAAAAATCATTCTTACTCATTCGTTCTACAACATATCAATAATAGAAATATTACATTGCACTCTCAAAATAAAGTAACCCTCGTTGAAGAATACTCATTCGAAAATAACTCCGATTTTGATCCTCTATTTATGGCACCCGCTGGACTATCCCCTAAAAATAATTATATCAATAATATTAATCTTAATAATCATAATTACTCATTTGATGTTATCAAATCTCTAAACAAAAATGATATTAATAATTTTAATAATATTTTCTCAATTCCTAATAACTTTCAAAATAAAGGATACACTATCAAAAATAATAATATTCGTTATAATTGTATTAATCCATACTTTAATATAGCAACACAACTAAAAGGAAATTTTAATAATAAATTACATATATTCTTATCACTTAAAAATAAAAATAAAGACTTTGAATATCTACAATTCTTCCCCGAAGATAAACAAATATTCATTGAATACAAAAATAAAATTAATTTCATAATTAATGATATCTACAATAAATATGTTGATATGTTTATTCATAAAAAAATTACAATTAAAGATATACCCTATCAAATTAAACCTATTGTTCATGATATTCACAAAAATTATTTAAAAACTCAAAATAATACATCTTTTAATTATGTAAAAAACTATTTTTATAAATTACCTTATAAAAAAATAACATTCATTTATAATTATTATTAAATTTGAAAATTAATTTATTATATATTTAAAATGATAAAAAATACTAACATAAAAGAAGAATTAATAAATTTACATGGTAAATTTATTTATCAAAAGTATTATATTATTAACAATAAAAAATTCATTATTGAAAAATATTCTTTTAATAATCCTAAAATATTCATCGCCTGGAGAAAAACTAAATTTAATCTTTATTAATCATATTCTTCCAATCCTTCTCAAACTTCCTCCATAATGAAATATTATTTTTTAAAACTAAATGCTCATTAAATTCAAATAATACCTTTTTTTTATACTCAGGTCTATTATACTTACAAAGAAAACCATGACATCTATTCTCTTTTGAACCTGAACGATTACAACATAAACACCACTCATAAAATATCCAATTCTTATAATAATTTATACCTCTACCTTTCTTCTTATTCACTCCCCTTCTTTTATAATATAAATATAACTCACGAGGATAATCTATATTATAAATACACCTATCACAACACCTCGTCAAATTATTAAAATATATATTTCTATGATAATCAAATATAAATGGTAATATCTGATTCCTTTTGCCATCCAATCTATTCAATCTTAAACTATTATCAACATTATTAAAATTCCATGAATAACAATACACATTCTCAGGTATCACACCCAAATCTAAATAATAATTCTCCGTTAAACTTCTACTTATCTTTAAATTAGTATTTAATTCATTCTTCTTCTTTATCTTTTTATGTGTTAATAAATTATCTGTTATTTTTATTATTAAATCATCCGAAATCTTGTCATTTAAAGATATCATTAATGATAAATTCTTCTTACTTATCATTAAATTTAATTTTTTACCTCTCAACTCCCTTCTTATTTTATTTATATAATTTTTATATCTCTCAGATACACCTCTCATATTAATTATATCCCATACTATTCTATTATCATTATAGTAATATATAAAATTAAACTTTTTTTTTAAATCTATATTTTCTAATATATCACCACACTTATTATCATAATTATACTCTATATTAAACTTTTTTATACCATTCTCAGATTTTAAATAATGTAATACATATATTAACCATTTTATTATTAATACCTCATTATCTATTATCCCCAATAATTCTTTGAATCCTATTTTTTTATCATAAATATCTTCTGATAATTCAAAATATGTTGATAAACTCTTATTATGTATTATATATTTTATATCTTCATTCATTATATATATATATATATTTTACATACTTTCTTTATATAATTTCAATCCAATATTTATCATCTTTTATATTTAATTTTAATAATTTACCACATATAAGTTCATCTTTATATTCATTCTTATTTATTATACTATTTATTTTTTTATTATCACTTTGTATATCATTTAAATGATAAAATTCATTTTTATCTTTTATCTCATCATCCTTCATTATCAATAAATTATTACAATTTGGACATTTTATCAATAAACTCATTTTATAATATATATATATATATATATGATTGAATATTATTAATTTATTTTAAATTTATTTTATCTTATCTTAAAAAAATTTGAATTTCTTTTAAAATTTTATTCATAGTTTTAATTATTACATCTAGAATGGTTATGTTTGGGTTCAAATCCCTCTCTCCTTCAGAGTAATAATGAGATATCGTAAGTCCTCTTTGTAGGCAACGCTGTATTAGCTCAGTTGGTAGAGCGCCAGACTTTTAATCTGGTGGTCCAGGGTTCAAGTCCCTGATACAGCATTTAGGAGGCCAATGAACTCTGTTATTATTCCCCATTATATTACAGGTTCTACTTTCCTCCACCGGTTTCGTGATGTAATTGGTTATCATTCCAGACTTTGAATCTGGCCATCCGGGTTCAAGTCCCGGCGAAACCTAAAGACCTAGATTGTCCTAGGCAATTCCTCCTTAGCTCAGCTGGTTAGAGCGTTCGGCTGTTAACCGAAAGGTCGCTGGTTCGATCCCAGCAGGGGGAGTTTTAGTCAAGTTACCCGAGTCTGGTCAAAGGGGTGCGACTTAAGATCGCATGCAACATGCTTCGTGGGTTCAAATCCCACACTTGACATTGTAAAGACCTTCGATAGTGAAGAAGGCAAGCCCGCGTAGCGCAATTGGATAGCGCATCAGACTTCTAATCTGAGGGTTGTGGGTTCGAGTCCCACCGTGGGTATTTTTTTTACTGTTTTGAATTATTGCTCGGTTAGCTCAGTTGGTTAGAGCACGGTACTAATAATGCCGGGGTCATGGGTTCGATCCCCATACCGAGTATTACCGAGTTATAGGCACCTTGGTCTAGTGGTATGATTCTTGCTTTGGGTGCAAGAGGTCCGGGGTTCGATTCCCCGAGGTGCCCTATCTAAATAAAATTATGTTAA
>MDSZ01106713.1_pt1 | contig 23190 bp, 19 predicted proteins | sample 811201 | NCBI WGS metagenome assembly MDSZ01 (sample SAMN05326647, study PRJNA326480) | marine metagenome | isolation source: seawater | place: Indian Ocean: North | collected 2010
GTAGCTGTAGAGCAGACAGAAAACTCAGTTGCAACGGTACAAGAAGTGCTTGGAGACATGATGGGTGATGCACCAGCCTGTCCAGATTGTGGACACATTACAATTAGAAATGGTTCTTGTTACAAATGCCTAAATTGTGGTAATTCTTTAGGGTGTAGTTAAGAAAATAATCTATATTTGATCGTATTTAATAAATACAAAATACCATCTTTAGTTTTTATCTTCTTGCCTTCAGAATAACTTCTGCCTTCATACTTAATAGGTACTTCAATAATACTTCTGTTAAATTTAAGAAATTTACTTAATATTTCAATTTCTATTGAAAAACCTTTTTCATTCAAATCAATTGATTGAAAAAATTTGTTAGGGAATAGTTTATAACAAGTTGCTATATCAGAAACTTTATAAAGATTTAAGAATGAAAAAAATAATGACATTAATCTATTAGCAAGATATGTTCTTTTATATATATTTTTCCTACTTTTGTTTCCTATAAATCTGGATCCTAAAACCAGGGAGTCCTCAAAATTTTCTACTTTTTTCCACATGTAAATTAAGTCTTCAGGAAAATATTCTAAATCTGCATCATGAATTGCTAAGTGTGAAGTTTTTATAAAATCTTTAGCAGAAGTTACAGCGAAGCCTTTTCCACTATTAACTTTGTTTGAAATTATTTCAATCCTTGAATCTTCTTTTTTTAATTGCTCTACTATTTCAAGAGATTTATCTTTTGAACAATCGTTAACACATATGATTTGTTCGATTATTTCAATCTTTAATAATCGTCTTAAAGATTCTTCTATTGTTTTTTCTTCATCAAAAAAAGGAACAATTACAGATAATGAATTTTTCATGAGTCTAAAATCATATTAATAGTAATGAAAATTTTTATATCAAATTTAAATGAGTCCTGGATTATAGACAGGATGAAAGAAGAGTTTTCAACGTACAATCCTGATATTGTTACAAATGATATTAAAAATTGTGACATTATTTGGATTATTGCTCCTTGGATGTGGAAAAAAATTCCTAAAAGGTATCTAAAATCAAAAACTGTTATATGTTCTGTTCATCATCTTGAAAAAAAAGATTTTTTAGGCAATCAACTGAAAGACTTCTACAAGAGAGATAAATATGTAGACTTCTATCACACAATTTCTAATAAATCTAAAGAAGAAATTCAAAAATTAACCACCAAAAAAATTGTTTCTATACCATTTTGGATAAATGAAAATATTTTCTTTTCAATTGATGACAAAACTAGGTTAAGGTCAAAATATAGCCTACCAAAAGAATCATTAATAATTGGATCTTTTCAGCGTGATACAGAAGGTAAAGATCTTAAGAGTCCTAAATTAATTAAAGGACCAGACCAATTTGTTAAAATTGCTAAATCTTTTTCAGAAAAAAATAACAATTTACTTGTACTTTTAGCTGGGTATAGAAGGCAATATTTAATTAAAAACTTAGAACAGGAAAATATAAATTATAGATATATTGAAATGGTAGATTTTGAAATTTTAAATGAGCTGTATAATTGCTTGGATTTATATATAGTTTCCTCAAGAATTGAGGGAGGGCCTCAAGCAATCCTAGAGTGTGCAATTACAAAAACACCTATCATTTCAACTGATGTTGGCGTTGCGTCTGAAATACTATCAAATGAATCTATCTTTAATATGGATAATTTTGAAAAAGCAAAACCAAATGTAAAATTTGCTTATAACAATGCCATTGAAAATTCTTTGGAAAATGGAATGAAAAAATACCGAAATATGTTTGAAGAAATTTTTAAATAATTATTGTATGTTGTAAAAAATAATTATTATCATGACATGTATTAAAGGGCGCTTAGCTCAGTCCGGCAGAGCGCTTCCCTTACAAGGAAGAAGTCACAGGTTCAAATCCTGTAGCGCCCACAATTAAGTGTTAATTAAAATTTATTGTTTATTTTTTCGAATTTAGATTTTGATTCACCATTTTCATAGTTCAAAACTAAATATAATAAAAAAATGAATAGGGATATCAGTATAAATGAGCTGTTTTCCACAACTTCTGGATAATTCCAATGATTTAATAATAAAAAATACGAAGTATATGCAGCTATAAATATCCTACTTAAATTTTTATTTTCATTTATTGCGTAAATAAAAATAAGTAAAAAAATAATTAAATTGCCAAAACCATAATATGAGAACCTAATTGGAGGATACCATCCTATAAAAAGCCAAAATGAATTTATTAAAATTGCAAAATATATAGAAAACAGAATCAATTTATCATACTTATAAATTTTTTCTTTAAAACTTGTAATGAAAATTAATATTAAAAAAATTATTGGGGTTAATAGATATCTGCCGAGGTCTAATAAATCATTTTTATAACATACAAGAGCTAACTTTGGCGATTGACAAAAGTATCCACCAATAATTGTATCTTTACCTTGAATAAAATCTATTAACCATATAAATTGACGATATCCTTGAGCTTGATGATCTTCAAATCCTGTATAAAAAATCAAAATAAGATAATGCAAAATTATCGGAGCAAAAAAGAAAAATAAACTTTTTAAAAATTTATAATTTATTTTTTTTGTAAGTAGTGCAAATAGAAAAATGTATACAATAATCAGTGCAGCTGATCTATGGACTAAAAATAATAGCCCTGAAATAAAAAAATGTGAGGTAAGGTTTAAATTTTCAAAATTAATTGCAAAATAAATGCCAAAAACAAATATTAAAAAAGTAAAAGTCATGGATGTAGATTCAAAAATATGCCACTTAAACATGGGTGAAATAGAAACCATCCAAGGCAAACTGAAGTAAAATCTGCTTGTGTTGATTTTAAAAGAATTAAAAATTTTGCAAATGTATATACAAATAATTGAGGTCAATAATACTTGTCCTAAGAAAAAGCTTGATTTAATTAAAACCAATGATGTAATTGACAACTGGCTTAATACAGCACTTAATATCCAATAAAAAATTGATATATACAAAACAAATAATGGACGATCGAAGTAAACATAATCTTTAATATTGTAAAAGCTTTGTATATTTTGTACACCCTCCAAGTAAGCATTTAAATCGCAACTTTCAGGATAAATAAACACAAATTTTCTTGAAAAAGCGTATAAATCGTAGGATTTTATTTCTGTACATAAAAAATAATTAACCTTATCTTTGTATAGTAAAAATTGGAAGAAATAGATAACAGTATTGCTGATAAACGTATAAAAAATAAAATTTTTAAAGGTTGGTTTAGTTAACATTTAATATTTTTTCTTTTTAACTAAAAAATAGTTTTCAATTTTTTTTGTATTTATTAAAAATATTATGAGTGAGGATATAAACATAATTAATGAAAAAGTGGGTTTTTGATTATTGCTTTGATCAATAGCTTGAGCTTCGTTTATCCAAAATATCCTGCACTCTTTTGAATTCGATTTTTCTACAATCAAACTATTTTCTTTAAAACATAATTGACTATTTAAGTTTTTATAATCCTGAAAGTTTTGTTTATTTAATATTTGAGATATTGAATAATTTTTACAGTCTGATTTATAATTTTCAATATTTCCTGTTGGGTGAATCATTTTGAGAATATCGTTTTCCAAAAATAGTAAATTATTGATTTCACAAAGAACACTATACTCATTTGTTATAATTATTCTCTCAGATGTTAATTGATCATTAGCTTTTGGATGTCCCGAAATAAATAAAATTAAAATACAGAAAATAAAAGTTGCTATAGCGTTGATTAAATATTTATTTTTTTTAAATAACTCACAAACTAAAACTGCTAAAGCAATTATCAAAAAGAATGAGTAGTAAAAAGACTTAAATGTATCCCCTTTAAAAGGATTGAAATTATTAGATGGAAAACCTAAGGAATTTACATAAAGAACAATAATCCCAATGAAAGGTGCTAATAAATACTTTCTTTTTCTTTTTTGTTTAAACGAAAAATATATAATAAGGATGTAAAAAAAGATACTCATTAATGAAGAAATAGTCTTTCTTATAAGGTCAAGTTTGTTAGTCAAAAAGAATGACAGAGGACCATTATACTTAACTTGCCTATTGTCGTTTATTAGTGAATTAGAGTCTTCTATAAAAATAGTTTTCCTGTTTTTTGAAAAATAATTAATTGAACTATCAAATAACTGATTAAAGTGATCTCCAAAAGTGTCTAAGATTGTTAAATTTATTATAGATTTTGCATGAATGCTATAAAAATTATCTTGATAGTCATATTTGAAATAGGGGTTTCTAAATACTTCAATTAAATTAGTTCTAATTAAAATGCTGGGGTTTGCTTTATAATCATATTCTTCTTCATAAACTCTTTCGAGTGGATTGAGTTCAGTAATGTTATAATTCTCAATTTGTACTGTTAAAACTAAAGATAAAAAGACCAAAATTAATATAAATAATTGTTTTAATTTTATAATTTTAAAAACTTCGTAATAAAAAATTAAAAAGTACACAACTGCCATTGCAGCAAGAGAGGCCTTACTGTTAATAATGATAACTAGTGGAGGAATAGCAAAGTAAATGTATCTAATGTTTTTACTCTTTAAAAACATTTCAATAAACAACACGCACCATGGAAATAGTGCAAAAGCTAAAATTTCTGGCTTCATAACTGCTCTTATGTAAATACTTTGTGGAAAAAAATTTAATAAAATTAAACACAATAAAGAAATCTTTTTATCGTAATTGTTTAATAAAAGAAATTTATATAAGCCCCAGAGCCCTATTACAAATAGGAATAAATTTAGCTCTTGAACAGATGATGTTATTACAATATCAATATTTCCCAAGTTTATTAAATCAATATTTCTTTTTAGCAAAAGTGAGATTAAATAGTAATAAACTAAACCTTGGCCATAATCTAAAGTAACATTTAGTCCAAGAAAGTAATTTAAGAAATCGTAATATTTTGAAAAGTCAACATTATTAGTTGAATTATAGAAAAAGTTTATCCATGTATGGGTAGTGTAAATTGTCAGTAAAAGTAAAAAGCTTAAATAATTATTCTTAACTTTTAACATTTTTAGAACTATTGAAAACAATTAGTGAATTTAAAAAATAAAATAGTAGCTTAATACCATCTGAAAATCTCGAAATTTGGGTGGTTCCATAAACCCTTGCTTTGTAATGAACTGGGTATTCTAAAATTTTATTTCCACTGTAAGCAGCGCTGAATATAAAATCAAAGTCTCCAAACGGATCCTTTATGAAAAGACCATTATTCCATTCATTCATATTGTCTATTAATTCTTTTTTAAAAACCTTTGTTCCGCATAGAGAATCGGTTAATTTATTAGATATGACAATAGAAATTATGTATTGAAAAAATAAATTTCCTACACTATTTAATTTTCTCATTGCACCATCTTCCATTTTATAAACAAACCTTGTTCCATTTACAAAATCTGCTCTTCCTTTTTCAATAATTTCAAAAAACATTGGAAGCGTCTCAGGGTCAACACTTAAGTCTGAATCAAGAATTGTGATTAATTCATTATTAGAAATTTCAATTGCCTCTAAAACCCCCGGTCCTTTTCCTTTTGATTTTTGTTCAATTACTTTTATAGGTAAATTCTTATATTTTTTTTGTAATAAATAAGCTGTTTCAACAGTTTTATCTGAGGATTTTGCACATATTAATATAATTTCATAATCTGAGCTAAAGATAGGTATTCGATTAATAATTGGTTCAAGATTTAATTCTTCATTTTTTGCAGGTACAATAATTGTCTTGCTATAGGATTTTATTTCTTTTTCGGTTTTTGATAATAATAAATAATTATTTAAACCTAGATTTAGTTTAAATAATAAAATTTCTAAAATATCGTTTAAGAGGTTTCCAATTCCAAACAATTTAAATGGGAAAACCTGGCGTGTATAACTTCTAACAATTTCAAAACCTGATGATTCAGAAATAGAGTAAATTTTTTTTAAATGTATATAAGATCTTGGTCTTGATATTTTTTTAATTTTAAAAAATTCAAAAAATAAAAGAAAAAAATTCCATTTTGTGTTTATTGAGTTAATTAAGATTTTTCCATTATTCGTCAGTAATTTATTAAGAGAATTTAGCAGATCATAAATATCATCAGTAACTTCGAAAATATCAGTTATAACTATTAAATCATATTTTTGTTCTTCTATATTTTTAAATTGTTTATTTAAATTCAAATCTAGATCAACTAAAAATAAATTTTCTTTTGATTCAGTAAAATTTTTAAAAGAGTTCTCTCTATTGATTATGTGTATCCAGTTTGCGTTTTTGCTTAAAAATCTTTTAATTTCGTTTTCATGTCTCAAATAATAGTATTTGGAACTTAACTTAAACATGATTGTAATTATATGTCTTTAAATTAAAAAAGTTCAAAAATTATTTATTTTAAAAAAGTTTTAAAGCTACTTTTAAAATACTAATTACAATTATGCTGTGAAAATAAATAATGCTGCTACTGCTCGGTTTTTGACTTATTCAATTGGACTTTTGATACAAGCAGCAATTATCTTTCTTTTAACAACAAAGTTAGAAATTTATCAGTTTGGTTTATGGGGTATTTCTATGTCTTTTGTTTTTGTTTTATCAACTGCTTCTCAATTGTCATATTTTCAAAATATTGAGAAATATTTTCCAAATTACAAAGTAAAAAAAAGGCAGCATTATTTAATTAAATATATCAAGACGATTTTTTCTGCCAACCCAATTATTTTATTATTTTTATTTATAGTCAAATACTTTGGATATTTTGAAAAATTTAATATTGAAAATATAAATTATTTGTTACTTATGCTTGCTTTTTTAACAACTATTGAAAGTTCTTTAGTAATTTTAGATGGTTATTTTGTAGCAGTGAAAAATAGTAAAGTGTTTGATACCTATGACCTTTTTATATATAAAGTACCTAGATTTTTTATATTTTACTTATTACTTGATAATGGATATAGTGTTTTCTACCTAATATTTGCAGCTATACTTTTGCGAACCCTATTGTTGATTGCAATATTAAATAAAGAATTTAGAAATTTAACCAATGTCTTGGGGGCTTTAAAAAAAAATTCAATATTCAAAGAAAATTTTCAAGACATTGGATACAATTTCTCCGCTTTTGGAAACAATTCTCTCTATCTTTCGTTTATAAATATTCTTTTTTTGATATCTAGCAACTTGCTACTCAACATTGACATTGCTCACTATTCATTAATGGTTATTATTTTAAATAACCTAAGGCCTGTCATGAGTACTATTCCTAGCTTGCTTCCCCCAATAATTTCAAGTTCAATAAAAAATAATGTTGATTTGAAATATGAAATTAAAAATATTGAGATTGTAAATCAAATTTTAATTTCGATATTTTTATTATTTGTACTTACAGCTGTTCAATTTAATGAAATATTTTCAATTTTCTTTAATGATTATTTTGATGGCATTTATAAATTAATTTTTCTATCGGCATTTGCATCAACTTTAAATTCAATATATTACACAAAATATCTAGAACAACTTTTTAGCAAAAAGGAGAGAGAGATTTTAAAGTTCAATTGTTTCAATTATGCTTTTTGTATTTCTATTTTTTATATAATTTATAAATACTTTTATTTAATTAACTTCATATATATATTCATTTTTTATGAATTTTTGTTTTTCCTCTTTATAAATTACTTAAGTAATAAAAGAAAAAAATTTATACCTAATATTAGAGAATTTTCTATGGTGTATTTACTGTCCTTAATAATAATTTCAACCTATATTTTTGATAGCTTTAATTTTTATCTTTTTTTAATAATCCCATTAGGTTTGAGTATTGATTTAAAAGTTATATACAAAAAAGTAAAAAATTAGCTCACAGCCCTAGCGAACAATTATTTTCTTGAAATTTTCAATATAAGTCTCTTCATTGATCAAATTATCTATAAAATTTTTATTTCTTAATCCAATTTCTTGTGTATTAATATTTTCTAATTTACTTAAGGTGTTTATTAAATTTTCTTCATTGTTTAGGTCGAAGGTTAACTCATAATTTTGGGGGAAAAATTCATTAATTCCATCGTTTTTTGGAAATACAGATGGCACTCCCATTGCTGAGGCTTCGCAAAGCAATGTAGGTTGTCCTTCGTAAAGCTGGGTTGCTGTAACTACAGCTTTAGCTTTTTGTATTGTTTTTATGGTTTGCTCGTTACTTATTTGACCGAGGAATTTTATATTGTCTGAAGTAAAGCTTTTACTTAATTTATTCAACTCAGGCCCATCACCAATGATTTTAAATTCGTAGAGATTATTTAAGCTAGATTTTAAAAAAGCATTTATTAATTGCTCAACTCCTTTTTCAACTGATATTCTTCCAGCATAAACTATATATTTTTCACTTGAAGAAGTAGGATGCAAAATATTACTTTTATTATCTAATATATTTCTATGAACATATAGTTTTTCATTATTTATTCCATTTTTAATCATGAATTTTTTTTGGAAATTTGTTAATGTTAAAATTTTTAAATTTGAATTTTTTAAAACTTTAAAATATTTGACGCCGTATATAACCACTAATAAAGAACGTACAAAAGAGTTTGAAAAATATTTATTGAAAATACCTATATCTTTTTTGTGAAGTCCACATCCCTGACAAAAATTTTTTTTCTTAAAATGTTGAGATGCAAAAACATGCTTTGTGCAATAAAATCTAAAATTATGAATTTTTAGAATAATTGGTTTCCCCATTTTTAAAATTTCAGAAAATATACTTGGTGAAACTTTAAACCAAGTATTGTGAACGTAAACTAGATTAGGGTCAAAATTTTTGATTTCTTCTTTTATTATTTTTATGCTTTCTAAATTTTTATTGATTAAAAAATAGAAAGGTTGAAGGAGGTAGTTTGTAATTTTATTATCAAAATAAATTACTTTTATATTGAAGTGTTTTTTTAATATACTGATTTCGTTAGCAACAGCAATGTCTTCTCCCCCTGTTAGTCGATATTTATTATGTATGATTAAAATTTTATCCATTTATCACCTACTCAAGGATACTATTTATAATTTTGAAAAATTGACCAACACATTGAGTTAATCTACTTTCTTCTATATTTTTTTTATCAATCTTTTATCATTTTTAATTAATATTCTGTAGTGTTTATCAACATCTTTAAATGAGGTTGGGTCGTGAGTTGAATTTACTATGGTTATGTTTTCTTGCTTTAGAATTTCAAAAACTTTTTCTTTTGAATCCGAATCAAGATTTGATGTTGCTTCATCTAAAAATAAAACATTAGGCTTTAGGAGGATAGCTCTTATAAAAGAAATTTTTTGCATTTGTCCAGAAGAAAGGCTTTTGTTGTTTATATTAAGTTCTAAAGTGTCAATTTCAATTTTGTTAAACAAATCAAAGTCGCGGCAAAAAGAAACCAACTCCTCATCAGATATGCTTTTTTCGTTGCCGTAAAGAAGGTTGTATTTTAAAGTATCGCTAAAAATAAGAGGAACTGGCCCTATGTACCCGAAAGATTTCTCATAAGAATAGATTTTTCCACTCTCAGGGTATAAAATTCCTGCGAGTAATCCTAATAGTGTACTTTTCCCTGAACCATTAGGACCAACAATAATATTATGGGTATTTTTCTCAATTTCAAAATTTATATTTTCAAAAATATATTCATTATTGTTGAAATATTTAAAATTTACGTCCTTAACTGATATTGACAATTTTGAGTCGTTTGTATCAAAAATATAATTTTCTTTGTTAGAAACTAACTTGTTTTTATCTATTTTATAAAATTGTTCAATATGTACATGCGAGTTAACTAATCTGTTGACAGCGGTAGCCGCACTCCCAAGTGCTTGAAACAATCTAAGAGTTACTCCAATAAAGTCAAGCGTTATTGCTTTTGCTAAATTAAAGATTGTCAATAAAATTGAGAATACAAATAAAGTTACGAAACTTGGTAAAAAAGAACTGAACGAACCATATATATAATTTTTTATCTGATTTTTGTTATAACTTTCTAAGGTATTGCCAAAATTATTAAGTTCCTCTTTTGCTTTATTTAAAATTTTAATTACAAACATGTTCTCAATAATTTTTTGAATTTCATTATTTGATTTTTGATCCATTAAATATGATTTATGCATAAATTCTCTTGCTTTTAGAATTAAATATCTTGAAGGTAGAAATAAAATTATTGCACCAAATGCAAAAGTAATAACGGTTCTTTGATCAGAATATATGAGAAATAATAAATAAGCGAGTGTTTGAATAAAGAAATTTAAAAAACTTGCTAATGCTGAATAAAAATAACCAATGTGTCCTGTGAGAGTATTAATAAAGAAGTAGGCGTCTGCAATTGAATAATTACTTTTATCAAACACTTCAGATAATAAATATGTTTTTAAATTTTTTTGAACTCTTAATTCAAGTAATTTCAAAATATAATTCTGAAAATATACAAAAATAAATCTAAAAATTATAAGAATTGGTAGAAAAAACTTCGTAGATAATAATATATCGATAATTTCTTCAAATCTTTCTCCATAAGTTGTTCCGTCAGAAAAAAATCTGGTAAAAAGAACGATAATACCTATGTCTGCCGCTGCTGTTAAATTAGATAGTAAAACCGAAGTTAAAATTAAAAGCTTTTTGTTATTTGTTCCTGTTTTCTTTGATACATATAAAATATCATTTACAAATATTCTTAACTTTTCCACAACAGTATCCTAATAATAAATTTTTTTTTCACATATAACATTGTGGATATTGTTTCTTCCTAGGAAGTACTTTGTGCTGTAGAATTTCACTGTGATAAAAAGTTTACAAAATTTAAAATACCTTTTTATACCCTTAAAAAGGATATATTTTCTGTTTTTTTTAGTTTTTAAAAATTTGTTTAGAGGAATAAATTGGTTATTTTCTTCAAAAGAACATACAAATTTTTCTTTTAAACTTAACAATTCTCAAATACAAACTGTAAGTTATATAGTCTCTAGATTTTATGGAATAAGTGAGGATTCAATAATAAAAGACATTAGCTATTTGCAAAGTTTAAAAATTGAAAATAATTTCAAAGACTTTTTAAAAACTATTGATTTGGACTTTTCACCAAAATGGGATTATAGGATAATCCCTTATTCTCTTGTCAAAAACCAAAAAATACACTCTATATTTGAATTTGGAATTGATCAAGGTCGTATTGGTTATCTGCTAAATGATATTAAATCAAAAGATGAGTCTTTTGATTTTAAATACACTGGAGTTGAGAATAATCCAAGAAAAGGAATCTTATTAAAAGATAGTAAATTTAAAAATATTGAAGTTGTTTTTCGAAATCTTGAAGAATACCTTTTAGAAATACCTGGTGATATTCTAAAAGATTCCTTGATTATAAGCTCTACCCATGAAATAAATAGTGAAAAATTTTTATTCGATTATTTAAACTCAAATAAAATATTTCCAAAATATTTAGTATCAGATGAGTGTTCTAAAGATTCTGAATATACAAAATTTGTTGAAAATCATAATTATACAAGTGCAGTGATTCCATTTGAAGATCCTAATAAATTTTTAGACACAATTTATTTAGGTATCTCAAAATTAAATTAAATTTAATCTTTTGTATGTAAAATTGCGATAAAGTTTAATTTGAAAATAGTTAAAGCAGTTAGTATTAAGGTATAAAATTAAAAAAATATGAGTTTTAAATTAGTTTCTGTAATTATGAGTGTTCATAATGATGAAAGAACAGTTGAGAAGTCAATTAACAGCATACTTGATCAGGACTATAAAAATTTAGAACTTTTAATAATTGATGATGGTTCTAATGACGAAACATACAAAATTTGTAAAAATTATTCAAATACACATAGAAATGTAAAGCTTTATAAAAATAATTACAATATAGGATTGACAAAATCTCTTAATATCTTATTGAATAAATCTGAGGGCTATTTTATAGCAAGGCAAGACGCAGATGATATTAGTTCTAGCTCTAGATTAAGTAAACAGTTGAGTTTTATAGAAAAGTATAACCTAGACGCTTGTTCAACAAGAGCATATGTAATGAACAGTCATAAAATTACACCTTCTAAGTCTTACTATCTGCCAAAAGGGTTTGTTATGAAAATCAAAAATCCATTTATTCATGGAACCCTAATGGCAAAGAAAGAAGTCTTATTCAAAATTGGGCAATACGATGAAAATTTTTATTATTCTCAAGATTACAAATTAATGCAAGATTTATTAGACAATGGATATAAATTAAAAATTATTAAAGAACCACTCTACTACCTAAATATGAAGGGAAACATATCTGTCACACACAGAGAAGAACAACAATACTTTGCTAAGTGTGTAAAAAAACGTATGACCCCAAAAGATATATTATGATTCAAATCAAAAGATCTTTGCAGAAAATACTCAGATTCATCAACGTATTTATATTTAAAAAAGAAATTCCAACTAAAGTTGCTATATATTTTCATGATTTAAAAGAAAAAGAGGTTAGTGATCTGAAAGAGATTTTATTATTTTTCACTAATAGAGGGTATAAATTTGTTAATTTAAATGATCTTAATAAAAAGCTAGGGTCATCTGAAAAGCTTATTTCTATAACATTTGATGATGGTTTTGCAAGTTGGTCAGAATCTTTAGCTTTATTTGAAAAATTTAATGCACAAGCTACTTTTTTTATAAATACAATAATGTTTACAAATGAATCAAAAAAAACATTTTTAGAAAATATTAATTCCAATGAAAATATTGCTCTGATTAACTCTGAAGATATAAAAAATATATTAAGTGCTGGTCATGAAATCGGTGCTCACACTCATGAACATCACACATTATCTGAGATGAAAATGGAAGACTTTGTTAAAGATATAAGTAAAAATATTGAACTTATGAACAAACTTAAAGTAATGCCAAAATCATTTGCTATACCTTTTGGCATGAGGCGTTTTGTCACTAAAGAACAAATTGAATATCTTGATCAAAAATTTGATTGCATTGCTTACGGAGAGCCTGGAATGTTGTTTAATCAAAAAAAGGGTTTTATACAAAGATACCCTTGGAGATCTGAAAAAAGCTTCAAATATAATTTGAATAATATTTCAACAGACACTAGTAAATTTAATAACCTAACTAAAAGAAGTGGTTTAGGCTAACAAAATACTTTCAAAGATATTTATGATGTTATTATTACAAAAGTATGCAAGAAAATCGAGTAAAACGGTGAATATTAGTAATAATTTTTTAAAGGTTTTAAATAATTTATATTTAATTTTTATTTCATTGTTCATTATTTTTGGAAGATCTTTTTCAGGAGTATATGTATTTTCTTATAGAATAGCTGAGTTGATTATTGGGTTTTTAGTGACATTTTCTGTGGTATTAGTAATTGCTCAAAGAAGAAATGCAAAATATTTTGAAGGATTTCAATATCAAATTAAACTTTATACTCTCCTATTAGCATTATTTTTATTTTCTTTTTTTACAAATAGTGGAGACTTCCTTAACACATATACATTCAAGAGTAGTTCTTATATTTGGACAATAGCGATTTTATTTTTTGCATATTTTTTGTTGCAAAATGCAGAAAAAAATAATTTTAATAAATATATTTTTTCTGTTTCTTTACCGATAACCTATTTTTTTTCGACAATTCACTATCCGGAAGTATTTATTAACTTTTTTACAAATTTTTCTGATAAATGGGATTTTGTCAAAGCATCTGATATCTTGCTTGCTTATGTACTAGCTAATACATCAAATTATTTACTTTTTAGAAGTAAATTTAATTCATTCATTTACTTCTCTATAAGTTCTGCAATACTTCTGCCACTATTTTTATTTATGAGCAAAGGTGCCTTTTTTCCATCAGTATTGTTTATAGGTATGTTCTTTATTGTCTACATTAAAACTATGCAAGCTGAGAAAATAAAATCATTTCTGGTAATTTTCATTTCAGTAATACTTTTTGTTTTGTCTACTTATGAAGTTTGGGGCAATTTAAATTTTGAAAAAGGTCAGTTAAACCTAGGTTCCGAAAATGAATCACTACTGAAACTTGATACATTAGGAAGAGGTGTTAGAGACATAGCTGACCAAAAAGATACTGTTGATGTATTTGCATCATTATATATTGGTAAATACTCTGGCTATAACAGATTGTACTCTACTGATATGATGTTGGATTGGAGATTTCAAATTTGGCAAGATGTAACTCGAGACTTGTTTTGGTATTCGGAATACTATGAAAACCCCGATAATTACACTTTAATCAGGAATGAGTTGTCTAAAAGAGACTTCAAATACTTAACAGGATTTGGCTACAACGAAATGTTGCCTGCAATGAACCACTGGGAAAGACAAGGTAATGACGGTTCAAATGAGAACGTGCATAATTATTTCTTTAACGTTCTTGGACGCGGAGGGATACTGCAATTAATAACTATTTGTTTGTTTATAATTTCAATGATTGTTGATATTAAAGATAAAAAACTAAGAAATATATTTATGATTGCATTAATTCCTATATATATGACTTCATTTTTTGATGCATCTATGGAGAGTTTGCGGTTTCCTTTTGTCTTTTACTCTGGTCTAGTAATTATATTTAAGTTGAATAAAAATAAATTTTCAGAAATTTAATCAAATAACTTTTCTAATTTTTGTGCGAAAACTTCTAAATTGTATTCTTCAGTAAATTTATCTAATTCATTATTTGATAACTCAAAGCTTTTATAAGAATTAAGAATGTTGTTGATAGCGCTTGACCACTCTTCTACAGTATTGCTGCTAACAAAATTTACCTTGTAATTTCTTACAAATTTTTTGTCCCCCCAAAAACCATTTGTTTTTGAAATCAATATTGGCGTGCTACAAGAAATTGACTGAAGCCCTACACTTTGGCCAGAAGGTTGATATGTTTGTTTTATAGGAAGAATTGTTAATTTAGAATTTGTATAAATATTTCTCATCTCTTCATCAGAAAGTAGTTTTTCATACCAATTTCCTTTTATAATTCTTAAATTCTTTGCAGAATATTTGAAATTAAAATTTGAAATAAAAGTAAATTGCTGATCTTTCATTTTTTCAACTAACTTTACTAAAAGGCCATAATCTCTCTTTCCATCATTACCTACAAACAATATTCCTGCTTTTTCGCTTTTTGAATTTTTTGTCCAAAATTCTGTGTCTACACAAAAAGGGATGTGAATAATTTTTGATATATTTTTTCCAAAAATTTCCTTAGCTAATTCATATTCCCCTCTTCCTATAAAAACAAATTTATTAGTCGAAAAGTGAACTAATTTTAAGAAGAGCTTATTAGTTATTTTTTTAAACTTTCTATCAGGCACTTTACCAAGCAAGCCCATTGTAATAACAATATTGTTAATCTTTTTGCCAATTATTTTGTAAAAAAATACAATTGGTAAAAATGATAAAAATAGAGCATCTGAAGTAAAAACAGCAACCTGACTATTACTGTAACTTTTAATATTTTTAAAGTTGATTATTTCTGTAGAGTAACTGGGAAAGTTCGTTATCTTTACTATAAAACGATCGTAGAAGTGTAATATTTTTCTTAGACCATTTCTATTAGAAATATCTTTTGAAGCTTCGAAAGCGTTTAAGCTATATTTATTTTTTAATTCAAAATAACCATAATAAAACTCTTTTGCTTGGTGGCTATCTCTTGACATTTTTTCAAGTCTTCCTGGGCCAAAAATATATAAAATTTTTTTATTACTCATTACCTAATGTTCAAACTATTTTTTCTTTAAATTTCACCATTGAATTCTTTATTAAAATTAACTTTTTTATATTTGTTCATAAAAAATAACCTTGCTTCACTAAAGTACATTTCATTTATTGCACTTAAATAGTCTTTTGGGTTTCTTTTAATTGTTTCACCAAGTCCAAAAAGATTGTGCCCAAACTGATTATTATTTAATTTTGAAATTTTTTCTAACATAAATGAAGGGTGTTCATCTATAGGCATTCTGTAAATGTGCTTTTTGTACCTCTCTTCGATCATTTTAATCCACGCATTAAAAGCTTCTTCAGGCTCTGGGCCACCTCTATCACCATAGCTTTCATAAGTTCTATACCACGCCCTAGCAAATCTAGATCTGTCTTTAGCAATAATTTCTTTTGTTTTAAATACTGAATCATAATTCCAAAAAGGAATCATTAATTTAGGAACATTTTTTTCATTTAGATGAATACCATTTAATGTTGGGTCGCATCCATCTCCGCCACCATTAAATTTAATTTGCTTAAATTTTTTCTTATTAACAACCGTAGCCATTCTAGATTTCATGTGATACCTATTTGGAGTAAAGAATTGAAATTTTCTAAGAGATATTGCCGGATAGTCATTAAATTTTTTCATTGCGTCATATAGCTTGTTAAAATCTTTTTCGTGGAGAATAGTATCGATGTCCATTTTTACAACCCAATCTCCTTTTGCTTTTTCAAAGCCCTCTTGAAACATGAGTCCAATATCGCTAAATTTAAATTCTTCTTTTAAATCTTGACCAGTAACAACTACTTCATCTGCAAGACTTTCATAGCAACTAAGTGATTCTCTCCATGGATCCATTCTCTTTTCAGCCTTTTCAGGATTTGTCAACGAAGTAATAACTGAAATTTTCAAAGCAATCTGTAATATTTTATATAAGTTATTTTATTATCTGGAAAAGAATTAAAGAATTGCATCTTAAGTAATAGTTGCAATCTCGTTTATATCATTTACTTCTAGTGTAGCTGTGGTTTTTAAATCATAATTTTCACTAATTGTTAATAATGCATTTTCAGTCAAATTTATAAAGTCATACTGATTATTATTTAAATTTCTCAATATCTTACTTAAAGAATTTTCTCCTTTAAAGAGTATTGAATTTTTGTTATTTAAAAACTCTGTGTGATTTTTAATATCACTTGCAATAACTACGCAACCGGCAGACATAGCTTCCAAAACGCTTTTTGGGTTACCTTCAAACTTTGATGCTGTTAGGTAATATTTATAATTTTTTAAAAGTTCTTTCAGTTCATTGTTGTCAATAATTCCCTTGAAATTAATATCAACATTTTGTATTTTTGCTAATTGTATTAATCGATTTTTCTGAACACCTGCACCAAAAATATCAAGTTTAAAGTTAGTTTCTTTAAGCGCTTTTATAATTGTTTCATAGTTTTTTTGATCCTCAAGCCTTCCTATACAAACTATTTTGTCATCATATCTCTCATCAAATGGCTTTAATGGATTTTTGTGTTTTGAAGATACCCAATTTTTCCTGACTTTAATTTTTGAAATATAGTTTTTACCAAATTGATCGATCAAAAAATTTTTATCACAATTACTTGTTACAGTGTATAAGTCTGAAAACCTTAAACTAATTTTTGTCAACTGTTTATAAAAAGTTTGTTTAAAGATAGATTTATTTTCATTTATTGAAAATTCATACATATCATAACCAGTTCTTATAATCAAAGGGGTTTTTGTAGCTCTTTTGAATTGATATGAAATCCATGAACCTAGTAATTGATTTTGTATGATAATATCAAAAGATTTTCCTAAAGTAAGTTTTTTTAAATTTTTAGAAATAAAAAAAGATTTTATAAAATCAATAATTTTAGAGTTAGAAGATTTTACATTTTTATACATTGGAATAACTGTTATAAAATTTTCCTTTATCAAATTAATATCTTTTTCATTACCATAAGTAACGATTGTTAAATTTAGATCTGGATTAAGCTTTTTCCAATATTTAAAATGCTCAACTTCTCTATCTAATTGTCCAGATTCTTTCCACGTTTTAAGTGAATATCCAAAGGTAAAGAAATAAACGATGTTCATTTTAATATGATAACTCATATTATTATATGGAATAGGTTAAGTTAGTTAATTTAAGCATTATCGATTATGGAATATTTATTTAAATGAAAGTTGCTATTGGATCCCAGATTTTTGAAGGTTCTTGGGGAGGTGGAAATTTATTTGTAAAAAATCTTAAAAATTACTTAATTGATAACAACGTTAAAGTTACCCATCATCTCAATGATCCTGATATAGATATAATTTTAATAACAGAACCTAGAATTGAATCTTCTACATCAACTATTTCAATTCTTGAGGCAAGGCTATATAAATTTTTAGTAAACAAAAATGTAAAGCTAGTCCATAGAATCAATGAATGTGATGAAAGAAAAAATACTAATTATGTAAATAAAAAAATGATAAGAGTAAGTTACTTTTCTGATTTTACAGTTTTTGTAAGTACGTGGATAAGTAATTTATATAAAAATCAAGGAATTAAATCTATTAACACTGGAGTTATCTTGTCAGGATCAGATACTGAAATATTTAATAATATAAATAAAGAATCTTGGAACAAAACTACAAAGTTAAAAATTGTAACTCACCACTGGGGAAACAATTGGAATAAAGGTTTTGATGTATACTCTCTTTTAGATAATTTATTAGAAGAAGTTAACTTCTCAGAAAAATTTGAGTTTACTTTTATAGGTAACCTTCCAGTTAATTTTACTTTTAAAAATGCAAACTATATTGAACCAAAAAGTGGTCTTGAGTTAGCTAAGGAATTAAAAAAACATAATGTATACATAACAGGATCAATAAATGAACCTTCTGGGAACCATCAAGTAGAAGGTGCTTTGTGCGGATTGCCTGTTTTGTATTTGAACAGTGGTGGAATCCCGGAGTATCAAAAACAACATGGAATAGAATATAATCAAAACAATTTAGAAGATAAACTTAACAAAATATTTAATAATTATGATTATTATTTTGAAAGAAATAAATCCTTTGACTTTGGTGCGACTCAAATGTGTAAAGAATATTTTGATCTAATTAAAACAATTCATAAACCAATTGAGGGTAAAAAAAATAATATTTCAATTTATTTATATAATTTTGTTTGTAATAAAAAACTTGTTTCATTTCTTAGATATATAATTTCAAAAATAATTTATCAAATGAAAAAAATTAAACAATAAGATTATGTGTGGATTTATTGGATCAGTTACAAATAAACAAATAAGCGAAAGTTTGCTTGACTCTTGTAATAATAGAATAGAATGCAGGGGCCCCGACGAAAAAAGGGTTTTGAGTAATAAAACATTTGGAACTGAGCAGAAATTTCATAATTTTATATTTAATAGACTATCAATAATTGACTTGTCCGAAAATGCCTCACAACCTATGTTTTCCGAACAATTTAATACTTTAATGATGTTTAATGGAGAAATTTATAATCATAGAGAATTAAGAAGTAGATTAGAAAGTTTAAAAATAGATTTTAAGTCTTCTCATTCTGATTCAGAAACGCTTTTAAACGGAATTTCTTATCATGGTTTAGATTTTTTAAAAGATGTCAATGGTCAATTTTCTATTTTTATTCAAAATATAGACAAAAATGAGTATTTTTTAATTAGAGATAGGGCTGGACAAAAACCTCTTTATTACAGCCATTACAATAATGAATTATTTTTTGGGTCAGACTTGAAATCAGTTAGCATGATATCAAAAAACATCTCAATAAATAAAGACCAAATCTTAAATTATATTAATTTTGGTACAACAATTAATCCTGATACATTTTTTGAAAATGTTCATGCTGTTTTGCCAGGAGAGTGTATAAAGTTTTCTTTTGATAGAAGCCAAAAAATTATAAAAGAAACTATTAATTATTGGGACTTATCTGAATTTTTAGATGAGAAACAATTCAAAAATGAAGAATTCATAAATTTGTTTGAAGACAGTGTTTGGAAAAGGCTTGAAAGCGATGTTCCAGTATCTAGTTTTATTTCTGGAGGTCTAGACTCAACTGCTGTTGTTAAAGCTGTAAGCAAAAAAAACAATAATATAAATACTTTTTCAATGATTACTGATTCAAAAAACTACGATGAATCTGATTACATGAAGCAAGTTGTAGAAAAATATAAAACAAACCATACTGTTGAACTAATTCGTTCAGAAATAAGTTTTGAAGAAATCAAATCCATAGTGCTTAGTTTTGATGACATTATCTATGATCCTTCTATAATTCCGACTTACTTGCTGTCTAAAAATATTTCTGAAAGTTATAAAGTTGCTCTATCTGGTGATGGTGGGGATGAGTTATTATCCGGATACGAGCATTATAAGAATTTCTATACAAATAAAAAAATTCCAAGTGTTTTAGCGAGCAGTTTATATAATTTTTATCCAGGATATTTAGGATCAGGGAACAATATACTTAAAAATTCGTCAGATTGGAAATCTGCATTTTCTTCTTATTACAGTGATGAAAAGCTTTTGAAGTTGTTAAAAATTAATAGTTTTAAAAGTTTTGAAGAAATCTTTTTAGAGAGTAGAAAATATGGATGGAAATCTCTTATGCTTACAGACCATAAGTTCTTCTTAAATGAAATGATGTTAAAAAAAATAGACAGATCATCTATGCTTAATTCTCTTGAAATAAGATCACCATTCATAGATCATAGGCTGTTCGAGTATGTCGCTTCCCACAAAAGAAGTGATTCAGATTATTCATTCAGCCCTAAGAAAATAATAAAAGAATATTTGAGTTCAGATTTTGGTAACCAATTCTTGGAAAGAAAGAAAATGGGATTTTCGATAGATATACTCAAATTAGTTGAAAAAAACAAATCTGAGATATTCGAAACTATTCAAAATTCTGAATTAAATAATCTATATGACTTAAAATTTATTGACAAACTCTCATTCATTAAAACAAGGATTAATGCTTTAAGAATATGGAAGTTATATTGCATTAGTTTATATTTAAATAACAAGAAATAAAATATTTAAATCTTTTTATTAAAATAATTGAACTAATATTTCTTTATGGAAAAAACTATATTAATAACTGGAATTACAGGACAAGACGGGTATTACCTTGCAAAGTCTCTTCTTGAGTCTGGACACAAAGTTCACGGTACCATCAGAAGAACCTCATCTATTAACACTTTTAGAATTGATGAACTAATATCTAAATATTCTGATGATGGTTTTATTAAGTTACACTACGCTGATTTAACAGATTCCTCCTCTATATCTAATTTAATTAGTAGTATTAAGCCAGATGAAATATACAATCTAGCTGCACAATCCCATGTGGCTGTTTCATTTAAAAATCCTGTCTACACAACACAGGTTGGAACTTTAGGGTCTTTATCAGTACTAGAAGCTATAAGAAGTACAAATAAGTATATTAAATTTTATCAAGCTTCGTCCTCAGAAATGTTTGGTGGAGAAAATGAAGTTGTTTTAAATGAACAATCCGAACTTGTTCCTAAAAGTCCATACGCTGCTTCTAAAGTTTTTGCTCATCACATGACAAAAATTTATAGAGAATCTTATGGAATGTTTTGTGTTAATGGAATTTTGTTTAACCATGAGTCACCTTTACGCGGAGAGACATTTGTGACTAGAAAAATCTCAAGAGCAGTCGGAAGGATTGTTGCTGAACTTCAAAGTAATCTTACCTTAGGAAACCTAGAAGCCAAAAGAGACTGGGGTTTTGCAGGTGATTTTGTAGAAGGAATGATCCTTATGTTGCAGCATAGTGAACCTGATGACTGGGTTTTAGCAACAGGGGAAACTTACTCTATTAAAGACTTTTTGACTGAAGCTTTCACTTATGTAAATCTCAATTGGGAAGATTATGTAGTTTATAATTCAAAATATGACAGGCCTAATGAAGTAAATTACCTAAAAGGCGATTCTTCTAAAGCTCAGAATATACTTGGATGGAAGCCAAAACTTGATTTTAAAGATTTAGTCAAGCTCATGGTTGATGAAGATATTGAATTGGCAAAACAGGAAAAAGTCTTAATTGAGAGAAAACTTATAGAACCAACTTGGGAATATTCTAAAGTTTAGTTTTCGTTTTTTAAAAACCATTCATATGTAATTTTAAGTCCATCTTCTAATTCTGTTTTTGGTTTCCATCCTAAACTATTTATGACTGATGAATCTAATAATTTCCTGGGATTACCATCAGGTTTTGAAGAATCGAAGGATAAATCTCCCTTAAAACCTATTATATTCTTTATCATATTTGCAAGATGCAATATAGATACTTCATGTCCAGATCCAACATTAATTAAATTTTGGTTAACTTCTTTATCCATAATAAACTCAATACAGTCCGCTAAATCCTCGGCAAAAAGAAACTCTCTTAGTGGCTTTCCAGTTCCCCAAATTTTAAATTTATCGTCATTATTTAATTTAGCTTTATGCATTCTTCTTATTAGTCCTGGTATAACATGGCTTGATGTTTCGGAAAAATTGTCACCAGGACCATATAAGTTTGTTGGCATTAAATTAATTACTTCATTACCGTACTGAGATGTAATAGACGCACCTAATTCGATTGCTGTGATTTTGGCTAATGCATAAGGTGAATTTGTTGGCTCTAACTTCCCAGACATAAAATAATCTTCTTTTATAGGATTTTCTGCGTCTAATGGATAAATACAACTGCTACCAAGGTTGATTACTTTAATATTTTTATTTGAAATTACAGATTCTAAAATATTTAGATTTATTTTAAGATTTTCTGTCAAGAACTCTACTCTTTGAGTATTGTTTGCTAGAATTCCTCCAACTTTAGCAGCAGCATTAATTATTAAGTCAGGCTTGAAAGATTCTATTGTTTGTTTAGTTTGTTGATAATCAAATAAATCAGTGTCATTTCTATTAGAACTTTTTAATTCTGTTACTTTTGATGAAGCATTTAGAACAGATTTACAGCTGGAGCCAACAAGTCCATTACTACCAAAAAGCAATACTCTCATTATCAAATTTTAACATTCTTAAAATTATTTGAATTGAAATCTTTTAGTAGTCAAATAAATATGTGCAGGAATTAGAATAATTATCTATGAAATTACATTTCAAAATTAAATCAGAATGTTAGCTTAACATGTTCGATGTCTCTTATGATATTATTTTCTGTATCGATAAAAAATTTAATAAACAAGCTTTTTTGTCAATTGCATCATTTTATAATACGAATCGAAATTTCAAAAATAAGATTTATATTATCCATAAATCACCAAGAACTTTTAAAAAGTATTCGAAAAAAATAGAACAATTATTTCCCAAAAGTAATTTAGAATTAGTAAAGTTTAAATTTAATATA
>MDSZ01053559.1_pt1 | contig 23185 bp, 19 predicted proteins | sample 811201 | NCBI WGS metagenome assembly MDSZ01 (sample SAMN05326647, study PRJNA326480) | marine metagenome | isolation source: seawater | place: Indian Ocean: North | collected 2010
ACTACTATGCCCTTCACCAGAAGCGTTTAGTAAATCAATAAAAAAAGAACTTTCAAAAAAATTTAATTGTAATTTTTCTAAAATGAATAACTCGAAATTTGATAAGATTTGTCATAAGTATGAAATTATTTTGATTAGATTTAATAACGCTTTGAAGTACAAGAGTGAAACTAAAATAAGGTATATTTTATGTCCCTCTACAGCAACAGAACATATAGATAACCAATTTTTTACAAATAAGAAAATTAAAATATTTTCACTTAAAAACCATACAAAATTTTTACAGAATATAAGAGCTTCAATCGAGTTTACAATATATTTGATTTTAAATTATTTAAGAAGAAATAAAATTGGCAGTGAAATATTTGAGAAAAATGTTGGAATAATAGGTTTTGGGAGAATAGGTAAAAAAGTATATAAAATTTTAAAAAGTTTTAATGCAAATTTAAAAATTTTTGAAAAAAAAAAGATCAGTCGGAGTCCAAAATCAAATTTTGTGACCCTTAAAAAATTATTGACTACCTCTCAAATAATATTGATACATATACCTTTGAATAGAAAAAATGAAAATTTTTTAGACTCTTCCAAGCTGAGATTGATTAAGCGAGATTCCGTAGTAATTAATACTTCAAGGGGAAATGTTTTGGACGAAAGTTTCATTTTTTCTTTAGTGGAAAGAAAAAAAATTTCCTATTTTACGGACGTAATTTCAGAAAAAGTTTTAAAAGGAAAAAGAAATATTATAAAAAAATTAAAGAATAATTCCAACTTTCATTACTCAGGACATGTTGCTGGATTGACAAGAGAGTCAATTGAAAAGACAGATTTATTTGTCTATAAAAATTTTTTGAAATATTTTCTTAATTAAAAATAAATTTTTTTTAGCAAATTACAATTTAAAGATATTTCTATTTTTTTTTGAAATTGAATTTCTTAAATCAAATATAATTTGCTTTTGATTAAATTTCAATTTTTTATAATAATCATGATTTGTTGACAAAATAATAATTTTGTAATTTTTAAATAATTTAATATTTTTAGAACTTATAGTTTTATTTCCTAAAGTAATTTTATTTAAAAGATCATCGTTGAAATCTACATTGAACCTCTCTTTTTTAAATAAATTGAAAATTTCTAATGATGGCGAATTTCTTAAATCTTTAATATTTTTTTTATACGTTAAACCTAAAAATAATATTTTTTCTTTTTTAGAAAAATTTTTTAATCTTATAACTTTTTTTATTTGACTAAAAATTTTTTTTGGCATTTGAAGGTTAATTTTTCCAGCTATTTCAATAAAGCTAGAGGCTATTTTCTTTCTCTTTAAGTACCAATTAAAATAGAAAGGATCCACAGGTATGCAGTGTCCACCAGCTCCTGGACCAGGTTCAAAAGGCATAAATCCAAATGGTTTAGTAGAAGCAAGTTTTAGAACTTCATAAAAATCAATTTTAATCTTTTTACAAATTTCTTTAGTTTCGTTTGATAAACTTATGTTAATTACTCTGAAAATGTTTTCATACAACTTTGTCATCTCCGCAATTTGTATTGTTGAAGCCTCTACGATTTCATTGCAAATTAAAGAGTAAAATTTTCTTACCAATTTTTTACAATTTTTAGTTTCGCCTGAAAAAACTTTTGGAGTATTTTTAAGATTATATAGTTTGTTTCCAGGATCTTCTCTTTCCGGTGAATAACCAATAAAAAAGTCTTTTCCTATTTCGAATTTTTTTCTAATTTTTGATGATATAACTTCCTCAGTAGTTGACGGGTAAGATGTACTTTCCAAAATTAAAAGGGTATCTTTTTTAAGTTTTAAAATCAAAAGTTCCATTGTTTTTTTTAAGTATGATAGATCGGGCGTTTTATTTTTCAAAGGAGTCGGTAATGCAATAATAATAATATCAATCTTCCCAAAATTTATATCTTTGTAGGAATAAAATAAATTATTTTTTTTATTTTTGTATTTGAGGACTAAACTTTTGTTAGTATCGAGACCTAAAACCTTAAAACCTTTTTTTTTTATAGTACAATATAATGGCCAACCAACATATCCAAGACCAATTACTAAAACCTTACACTTTTTTTTTTTTATTTTATTCAAAAAATTGTTCATTTAAGCCACTTATATAGCGATGAAAAAAATAATTAAAACAAAATAATTTCTATTTTAAAAAAAACGTATATTAATAGATAAAAAAATATTTCAATGTGTGGCTTTATTTATCAAAGAAAAAAAAATCCTAAATTAAGTCTAGATAAAAACCTTTTTAAAGAAGCCTCAAAATTAATTTATCATAGAGGACCAGATAATAAAAATTATGTTTTTAGTAAATTTTCGAATATTTTCCATTCAAGATTAAAGATTATCGATTTATTTGATAGATCAAATCAACCAATGACAAGATATGGTTATACAATAATATATAATGGTGAGATTTATAATTTTAAAAAAATAAAAAAGGAATTAGAAAAGGATTTTAAATTTCTTACTAATTCCGACACTGAGGTTTTATTGTTTTCTTTTATTAAGTGGAGAGAAAAGATGTTTGATAGATTAAATGGGATGTTTTCATTCATAATTTTTAATGACACAAAAAAACTTGTTTTTTGTGCAAGGGACTTATTTGGACAAAAACCGCTTTATTTTTCAGATAGTAATGATCTAATTACTTTCTCGAGTGAAATTAAACCATTATTAAAATTAACAAAATCTACAAAACTGCAATTGGAAGATAAAGAAATATATAAGTATCTTAATTTTAATTTTTATGGGGATAGTAATCTTACTTTTTTCAAAGGGATTTATCAATTACAACCAGGAAGTTTTGGTTATCTTAAAGATAACAAAATAAAAATTAAGAAAATAAGATACAAAAATTTTACTAAAAAGAAAATAAATACAAAATATACTTTAAAAATATTAAAAAATGAAATTAGAGATCATCTTGTATCTGATGTTGAAATGGCAATAATGATTTCTGATGGGATAGATTCAAAATCTATTTTAGATATAACAAAAAAAATATACGGAAAAAATTTAAAATTATTTAATCTAAATTTTGAAAAGTTTAATGATAGTTTTTTTTTAGAAAAAAATCTAAGAATAAATAGAAAAAATTTTTTTAATGTAAGATTTTTTAGAAAAGAAATGTTCAATTTTTTAGATAAAGCTTCGTTTACCTGTGAAGGGCCGCCATTAAGTCTTTTCACTTTAGGTATGATGAAGCTTTTTAAGGGAATAAAAATGCAAAATATAAAAGTAGTTTTAAACGGACAAGGAATAGATGAGATATTTGGGGGGTACGACTCAAAATTTATTACTAGGGGAGCTAGAAAAAAAATAAATCCAGATGGAAAAATTTATCTTGATAACGAAAAAATTTATAAAAAACGTTTACTTCCCGATATCGTAAAAAAAAATAACTTTAAAAAACAAAGAGAGGATTTGGTCTTTAAGTCAAAAATACCAAAAAATTTAAGCCAATACGATAGAATTTCAATGAGATATTCGATTGAATGTAGATCTCCTTATTTAACAAAAAATTTAGCAAACTTAATAAATTTACTTGAATTTAATCAATTATACTTCAAAAACCATTCAAAATATATATTTAGAAAAACTTTGTACGGTTTAACAAAAGATAATTTTTACTTTCAAAAAAAAAAATTTTAATCAGTCGCCACAAAATGAATTCATGAAAGAAACTAAAAACATGAAAAAGATTGTTAAAATTATTAATAAAAAAAATTATTGTGATAGATATTTCAACAAAAAAGTTTTAGCATTATATTTAAAAGATTTCAGGAAATCGAAAAATAATGGTTTTGTAATTTGGCAATATATAAGCTTAAATTCTTTTGTTAATAATTTTAATAAATTTATTTCAAGTAATTAAGTTTTTTTATAATATCCAATTTACAATTAGACAATATTTTTGCAATTCTTGCTCCAGCTTTACCATCTCCGTAAAGATCATTTTTTTTGAATTTTCTATCAAATTGTTTAAGCACTGCATTTACTATTTTATTGGAGGAGTAATCTACATCAAGAACGTTTTTACCTCTCTCTCTAAAACTTTGCCTGTTGCCGATATTTACACATGGTATACCAAGGTAGCTTGCCTCTCTGATGCCTGATGAAGAATTCCCGAGAATGCAAGAGGAATTTTTTAAAATACAAGCATATTCCTCTGGTGAAAAATTTTTGTAAAAAAGAATATTTTTAAGATTTTTATTTTTTTCTCTAAACCTTCTTATTTCCTTTGAGAAAAAATCTGATCCAGCATCAATATTGGGCCACAGCCATAATATTTGTATCCCTTTTGAAATCAGAATTTTTACAGCTTTAATTGTCTCGGTAATTTGTCTTTTAGCATCTAAATATTCTGTAGTAACGGGGTGTTGCATCAAAATAAGATAATCATTATCAAGGTTTATATATCCATCTGTCTTAGTTGAATTTATTTTTGTTTTTAATTTTTTACTTATTTTTAATTTGTCATTTTTTAAAATATCGATTGAAGGGCATCCAGTTAAAAAAATATTTTTTTTTTCTTCTCCCATTTTTATTAAAAATTCTTTTGAACGTTTGGTTGATGGAAAATGGATATGAGCTAATTTTGTGATTGAATGGCGAACACTCTCATCAATTGACCCTGACACCTCACCCCCTTGTGTATGTGCTAAAAAGATATTCAAATAACTTGATGCTATTGCTGTAGCCAGTGTTTCAAATCTGTCTGCTACAGTTAAAACAATATCTGGTTTAATTTTTTCAAAAATTGAAGATAATTCTATTATCGATAGAGCTGTAGATTTTGCCATTGCTATAGGATTTTCACCTTCTACGATGGTTGAAATTTTATATTTGGGATTGAATCCGTCTTTTTTTAAGGTTTGATTTAACTCACCATATCTTTGCAAGTTAGCCGAAGCACCAAGTATAACTGAAAGTTCTATTCTGGAATTTTTTTGTGCAGCCTTTAAAAAATATTTTATTCTAGCATAATTTGCCCTATTATTAATGACAACACATATTTTTCTATTTTTTTTTGACATCCGAAACTTTAAGTAAATTATTTTTAGATTTATCTTTTGTAAGAATTTTTCCTATGATTTTTCTCCTATCTTTCCAACTTATTCCAATACCAGGTTTTTTAAGCACAATATCATTTAATTTAATTACTTGATTTTTTTTCATATCATTTTTAAGCGCAAGACTTTTAGAAAATAGTATTCGATTTTTTGACACCCTTTTCGCTAGAATATTTTTAGAAACTTTAAATTTTAGAAGTTTATTTTTCTTAGAAACATAATTGCATAAAAAATTTAAATCATTAAAATCGATAGATGAGGTTACATCCGGATTAAATAATTTTTTGTTAAATGTAACGTGGACTTCAATTGCATTTATTTCATTCTCGAGCGCGATTAAAGGAACTTCTAATTTCCCAGAATGATCAGAATAACCAATTAAGCAATTATATCTTTTCGAATATTCTCTAAGTATGTTCATGCCTATATTTTTATCTTCACATGGGTATTGAGAAATACAATGCATTAACATAAAATTATTTTTTTTCTTTTTCATGAAATTATAGATATTATCGACCTCTTTTTGAGTATTCATCCCTGTGCTAATAAATAATGGTTTGCTTGAAACTTTTGTCACTTCTTTGATTAGACCTAAATCTAAACTTTCCCCTGATGGTATCTTCCATATATCTACTCCAATTTTTTTTAAAACCGCAATAGATTTTGTTGAAAAAACTGAAGCACTAAATAAAAGTTTTCTTTTTTTAACATGTTTGTAAATTTCTGCCCATTCCTCGTTAGAGAATTGCATTCTTTTCCAGTATTCAAAACGTGTTTCTTTTTTGTAAGTAGTAAATGTACGAAAACTTTCCTCCTTAGAAGACTCGTCACTTGCAAAATGAGCCTGAAATTTAATTATATTTGCGCCAGCTTTTGCAACCTCATCTATGAAAGAATGGACGTAATTAAGAGAACCGTCATGACTTTGGGCTATTTCTGCAATAACTAATTGTTTTTTATCTTTTATTATATGATTAAAGTTCATTTAATTCAAAGTTCTATATACAATTATTTATTAATAGTAAATTTATTTATTGATCGTAAATTTTTACCCTTTTGTTTTTTGGTTTTTTTGAAATTTTTGGATCATGTATAAAGTTGTTTTAATACGAGACTCAATAGAATTTCCACCTATATGTGGAGTTACATAAAAATTACCTTTTAATTTTTTTAAAAAATTATATTTACTTGGAATTTTGTTTTTCCAAACAACATCAGATGGTAACACATCAAAACCAAATCCTTTAACAGATTTTGATTTCATTAAATTAATTAAATGTTGCTCATTAAAAATATCTCCTCGTGAAGTATTAATTAAATAGGAGCTTTTTTTAAGATGTTTTAATACTTTTTTTGAGAAGAAATTATAATTTCCCTCAAGTGGAATATGAATTGTGATAAACTTACAATCAAAGATTTTTTTTAGACTTACAAATTTAAAATTTTTTGATGATTTTATTTTTTTTCTCTCTTTTTCATATATAAATATTTTCATTCCAAAAGCTTTTGCATATTTTATTAAAATTCTTCCAATTCTCCCATAGCCTATTATCCCTAATGAGCTCCCTCTCAAATCATTGTTCAAATATTTATTTCTATGCCAATTATGCCTATATATCACATCGTTTGAAAAATTATTTAAGTTTTTTGCCAAAGCAAGAATTAAAGTCCAGGTTAGTTCAGCAGTAGCACATATATTTTTTAAAAAATTTTTTTCATTTTTTAATGTAAGTACTTTTATTTTATTTTTTTTGCAAAAATTCAGATCTATATGATCAGTTCCAGTTGTTGGTGAGATTAAATATTTTAAATCATTTTGATTGCTTTGAAGTATTTCCTGATTTAGTTTATAACCAAATGCTGTATAAATAGCATAAAATTTTTTGTTTTTTAGATATTTTAATAAATTTTGATTTTTTCTTAAATTTTTAAATGTAAGGGAGTATTTTTTTAATTTTTTAATAAAAATTTTTTTTAAGGGTTTGTAATCATCAAGTATGAGTATATTTTTTTTCATTTCAAAAAATACGATCTTTAATCATTTAAAAAATTCTTTAATCTTACTTGCAATATAATCTATTTCGTTATCTGTTAAATTTACGGAACTAGGTAAAGAAATTAAATTTTTGCTAGCATTAATTGAGTTTTTGTAAGATAATTTCTTATTAATATATCTTTTATATATACCCATCGTATGTGCACTGTAAAATCCAGTTCTTGCTTCTACACCTTTATTAATTAAAAATTTTAATAAATTCTTTCTAATATTTTTACCTTCCTTTAAATTATTAATTCTAAAATATGTTAACCAATGGGAATTTTTAACTATCTTATTCTTTTTTGGAAAATATATTTCTTTTAAATTTTTAAGTTTTTTTACAAACTTTTTTTGAATTTCAATTTTTCTCTTTATAAAATAATTTGCCTGCTCGAGTTGTGCTAGTCCAATTGCTGCTTGCATATTTGTCATTCTAAAATTAAAACCTACTTCATCATGCCAATATTTTTTTAACGGACTCATGCCCTGATTTCTTAATTTTGATGCTAAGGCAAAATCCTCTTTTTTTTTAAAAATTAATATTCCGCCTTCCCCAGTTGTAATTGTCTTATTCCCGAAAAAGCTAAAAGTTCCTATGTCACCGAATTTACCAACATGTTTTTTTTTATAAGTTGTTCCAAATGCCTCTGCACAATCCTCTATAATTCTTATATTTTTTTTTTTACAAAATTTTACAATTTTTTGAATTTCTGGAGTATTGCCATATAAATGGACAATTATAATTGCTTTTGTATTTTTATTAACAAGTTTCTTTATACTTTCAAAAGATATACAGAGTGTATCTTTATCAATATCAGCTAAAACTGGTTTTGCACCGCTATGCAATATTGCATTAATTGGAGCTACAAAAGTAAAATCAGGAACAATAACTTCATCGTTACTTTTTAATTTTAATACTGAAATAGCAAGTTGTAGTGCAGCAGTTCCACTGCAAGTGGCCAAAGTAAAATTAGATTTTGTAAAATTAGAAAATTCTTTTTCAAACAAATTTACATATTTTCCTACAGAAGAAATCCACCCTGACTGAAGTGTATCAGTTAAATACTCAAGTTCTTTTCCTTTAAAAACTGGCTCAGATTGTGGTATTTGTTTAAATCTTTTTTCGTTAGCATAATCAATGACATTTTGAGACTCATCTACAATCGGAACTAATTTATATTTTGCGATTTTTCTTTGAAGATCAATAAAATCATGTTTTTTTTTTACAGAAACAAATTTTTTTGTTTTAATTTTTTTAATCTTATCATCAAGCAAATAACCTTTTAGTAAAGATCTTCTTATATCTCCATCTGTGACTACATTTACAAGTCTTCCTTTGTTTGTTAAAAAACAAGCGCCAAGTCCGTTTGATGTTATATTGTTTAATGCATCTTTGATTGTTTTATTTTGATCTACGATTAAGTTTTTAATATTAAAATTTGCGGATTTTTGGGTCATTTATATAGATCAAAAATTTTTGGATTTAATCATTAATACCATAAAGTTTAGCTTTAATTCTTGATTCTATTTTTAATAAATTGCTTAAAAAGATATAATTGCTTTCTAGCAGATTTAGGTTTACATAAGTTTTTTTTAAGATGAGTTCCATGTGACCAAATATCGTCATAAAAATTATTTTCAAAACTTAGCAAATCTTGACTCGAATTATCTGACTCACTTGTAACTGCGAAAGATAAAAAAAGCATATCTCTTTTTTTCCCTTTTTCTGGAGAGGATGCTCTGTGAAGACATTGGGGAGTACTGCAAACAAACAAATCTCCCATTGAACCTGTATTCTTGATGACACCTAATTCTTTCTCATTATTAAGATTGTATTTCGTTCTGTTTTTATAATTATTTAAAGAAATAAATTTTTTAGAATTTTTTTTAGAATAAAGATTCATCGGGCCCTGGGTTTCGTCAACATCTTGTAAATTTATAAACATCTTAAAATAATTCATAATATAATAATCAACGTGATAATTGTTACTATAAACATTGGTTTTATGCTCAATTTCTTTATCTAAGGGAAGATTTCTTTGCACAACAGCATTAATTAAATACATCTTCAAGTTAAAATATTTTTCAAATTTATTTTTTAAAATTTGGAATTTAGACGATTTTAAAATATTCCTTATAATATTTATTGAATTTTCATCTAATAAAAATTGAATGTAACCCTTATTTTTAATAGACCTATTCTCATCTAAAGTCTCAATTAATTTAGCTACTTCATCTTTGAAATTTAAATTTGGTTTTAAATAACCATTTTTATGAAAAACTTTAATCTCATCATCAGCTTCTTTTAAGTTTACCACATACTTGTTATAAAGATAATTAAATAGACTGTATGTTAATGTATTTGGACTTCCTAGTAGGAAAGTTCCTCCATATTTATTTACCCTAGAAAGTATAGACATATTTGTAGATTAACATATTACAATTTAATTATTAATAGTAAAGTCGATATTTGCACTAAGACATACAAATTTATGTTTAAAGGAAATAAACTTTTAATTTTTTCTGAATAATTTGAAATTAATTGATTGATTTTTTTTTACATCTTTTTTTAATTTTTTATGAATAATACTTTTATAATCTGATACTTTCATACCATTAAAGGGCCTCAAGGCTATTAAATCAGATTTTTTAATTATCGTTCCAGCGATAAAATCGTTTTTAAAGTAAAGTCCTTTTCTAGAGATTTTTAACATTTGTCTTTCTTCTTTCTGTAAAACCTTTTTACTTGTTCCCAAGATATTTTTTGCCTGCCTTATTTTATCTAAAAATATTTTAAAGTTTTTTAAGTTAAGAGAGCTTTTGTGGTCTGGTCCTGGTAATTTATTATCAATTGTTATATGTTTTTCTATAATCTTTGCTCCTTTTGAAATCGCAATTATAGCTGCCATATATCCATCTGAATGGTCGGAGAAACCAATTGTGCAATTAAATTTTTTCAAATTATCTAAACAATTCATATTTAATGATGAAAATGAACAAGGATAATTTGAGACACAATGAAGTAAGGAAACGTCTTTAAGTTTTTTTTTGTAAATCTTTAAAGTATTTTTTATTTCTGACATATTAGACATACCAGTTGAAATGATAATTTTACTATTAATTTTTGCCAAAAACTCATGTAAAAAATTATCAGTAAGATCTGCTGAAGCAACTTTTATTGCATCAACTTTGAGAGAATATAGAAATCTTGCACTTTCAACATCATAAGGTGTTGAAATAAAATCAATTCCTCTTTTTTTACAATAATTAAATAAAAACTTATGGTCTTTCTTGCTTAGCTGAAGTTTTTTTAACATTTCGAAATGATTTTCTTTATCTTTTTTTGATCTCAATTGATAATTTACTTTAGGAGTCTTTTTTAAAGCTAACTTTTCTGCATCAAAAGTTTGGAACTTTACAGCATTAACTTTTTCTTTAACGCAAAAATCAATAATTCTTTTCGATATGTTGATGTTGTTGTTGTGGTTCACGCCTATTTCAGCAATTATATATGTCATAAAATTTAATTTTTAATTTTTTTCGCAGGAACCCCAAAATAAGTGCTATTACCATCACAGTTTTTATTTACAAATGCTCCTCCACCTATAATTGTATTCTTTTTAATAGTCACTTTATCTTTAATATTAGCCCCTATGCCGATTTGGCACAAATCATTTATCTTAACATTCCCACCTGTATTAACACCTGGACCCGTGCTCATAAAATTACCCAATGTGTTATCATGGTCAATAGATGAATTTGTGTTTATAATACAAAATTTTCCTACTTTGGTGTTATTGTTGATAGAAACACCTTTCAAAATAATCGTTCCAACCCCAATTTTTACATTTTGATCGATATTTGATTTTTTACTTATAATTGTCAAAATTTTATAAGATTTTAAATATTTTTTTGTTTCTTCGTATATTTTTTTTCTTAAAGAATTTGATCCAACTGCAATGAAATAATAAGAATTTTTTTTTAATTTTAATTCAATAAAATTTTTAATGATAAAATATTTTTTTGTTCCATTTTTCAAATATTTTTTTTTTTCTTTATTATTAAAAAAAAAAATTTGATTAAATTTATATTCAGAGATGACTTCATTAAGTACTAATAAAGCATGTTTGCCAGTCCCAAATATAACCAAATTTTTTTTTTTCATAATTATTTACTTGCAACAACTACTAAAGTGTCAGTGACATTATTCGAAAACAAATATTTCTGATATTTTTTTTTTGTTTTAATATCAATTTTGAATAATGGCTTTTTGTGTCCATTTGGTTCATTTTTAACAAACCAATTTAGATGATTTTCCATATTATATCTTTGATAATTTAAAAATTTAATTTTTTTAAAACCTGAATAATTTAAAAAACTTTTTAATGACTCTTTAGTGTGTAAAATTAAATGTTCGCTCCAAAATGTAAATTTTTTAAAGGATACGAGATCTTTACAATTTATTAATAAATCTAGGGCGTGAGGAACCTCGATAATCAATTTTCCTTTTTTTGATAAAATTTTTCTTAAAAAATATAGTTCCTCTAATGGGTAAGAAAAATGCTCTAATACATGGAACAAAAAGATTGTATCAAATTTTTTGTTTTCTAAATCAGATTTTTTAGTATTTAATATTGAATGATTGTTTTTCTTAATGTGATCTTGGCAGATTTTCATCATTTCAAAACCCTCGGATTTTTTAGAGATTTTTTTAGTTAGATTCAAAAAACCACCAAATCCACAGCCATAATCTAATATATGTTTATTATTTATATAGGTTTTAAAAAAGTTGAATCTTTTTTTATCATCATCTAAGAATTTTTTTTTTTTTATAATTTTTAAAATATTTGTGTAGTCAGGATTTAAATTATTTATATATTTTCTTGTGCTATTTATGTCTTTTTCTAAAAAGATAACTTTGGATATTTTATCCTGTAGAACTCTGATTTTTTTATCTCTAGTTTCTTTAAATAAAATTTGAATTGTTCTTTTTTTAGCAAGTTTTAATTTTATCAATTCTTTAAATATAGGATTTGAAATATTTAAATTTAGCATATAAAACCAATTATAATATTATGTAACAAATAACAAAATTATTTAAAGAATAATATCAATTTATGCTCAATATAACTATCGTTTTTATTTTGATTTTAGTTATTCTTGAAACTTTAATCTTAATGTTATTTTTCTGGTTAAAAAAAGATTTTCAGTGGTTAATTGGTTTAAGAGATTTAAATCCGATATTTAAGAAAAAAAAGTTTGAGAATTTTATAAAAAATAGTTATGACAAAGATTTAGGTTGGGACAGAAAAGTAAATACAAAAGGTTATGAACTTTCGAATAAAAAAACTTTTTTTAAAATAAATAAGTATGGATCTAGAGGATCAAATAAATTTAAGAAAAATAAAATTAGTGTTTATGGCGATTCATTTGCTTTTTGTAGATATGTCAATGATGAAGAGACCTGGCAATTCCATCTAGAAAAAAAATATAAGTCTAATGTTTTAAACTTTGGTGTTGGTAATTACGGTATTGATCAAGCTTTTTTAAAGTACTTAAAAAAGAAAAAAAAAATTAGATCTTCAAAAATTATATTTTGTGTGGTGCCCGAGACCATTGCTAGAGTTTTTTCATACTGGAAACATTTTAGGGAATTTAAGAATATTTTTGCATTGAAGCCCATTTTTAATTTTAATAACAAAAAACTTGAGCTTATCCGAGTTCCAAAAATTCATATTAAGAAAATTTCAAAAGAAAATTTTCAGTTTGATAATAGACTTATTTCTAAGTTAAAAAAAGAGGATGTTTTTTTTAAAATCAAGTTTATGAAAAATATTTTTCAATTTCCGTTTTTATTTTCATTCACTAAAAATTTAAAGATTAATTCTTATTTATTTTTAAATTTAATTTTAGGGAAAGTGACTTCAAAACTCAGTAAAGGAAACTTTAAATTTTTTTACTATAAAGCTTATTCAAAAATATTAGAAAAAAATATTATGGAGTCTCATAATTTATATGAAGCTAAAGAGTTTAAAGAAAATTATTGCAGACTTCTAACATTTATTGATGAATATTTTGAAAGGAATAATATCAAATATTCAATAATAATTGTTCCACAGTATTATGATTTAAAACTTAAAAAAAGTAGAGTTAAATATATTAAATTTTATAAAAATTTAAGAAATAAAAATATCATAGATATGAGTGAGGAATTTTTTAAACTTAAAGATTGGAAAAAGTATTATTTTGTTGATAAATATGGAGGTCACTTAAACAAAAATGGGAATAAGCTTTTGGCCAAATTACTCATTAAAAAAAAACTTTAAGCATGAATAAAATAATTTGGATTACAGGAATTTCAGGTGTTGGAAAAACTTCTCTGGCAAAATATTACTTAAAATATTTAAATAATTATATATGGATAGACGGAGATAAATTTAGAAGTTTATTTAATAATGATATTAAATATAGTCTTAGAGAAAGAAATATAAATGCAGAAAGATTAATTAATTTTGTTGATTTTTTGAATAAACAAAAATTTAATCTTATTATTTCGGCTAATCTTACATCTGACAAATATAAAAAAAAAATTAAGACATTTAATAAACTTTATAATATTCAAATTGAAACAGATATGAAAATTCTCAAAAGAAGAGATAAAAAACTAATATATAAAAAAAACAAAAATGTTGTAGGAAAGGATATTAAAATAAGTAAAAATTATAAGTATTCGGATTATCTTATATTAAACAACTCTTCTAAGAAAGAATTCTTTTATAAAGGATTATCTATATTAAAAGATATAAAAAAAAAATAAATTTACTTATTTTAAAGATGAAAATAACCTGTCTTTTTGAAATTGTATATTTGACCTTTTTTGCTGTTTGATCAAAATACCTATAATGTTACCTTTTATATTTGATTTAAGATTGGTTTTCTTAGTATAAATTTTTCTGTTTACTTTAAGATTGCCGTAACTATTACTGTAATTAATATATTTTTTTTTCCATCCATTAATAGTTAAAAAATACTCTAAAGTTTTTTTCGTAAAGCATCTATGATGATTAAAATTAAAATAATTTTTTAAAACATCATTTGGATAACCCTTTGAATCAACAATCATTATCGAATTTTTTTTTGTGATTTTGTTCACCATTTTAATAGTCTTTTTTGCATCATTTACATGCTCCAGTGTTCCAATTATAAGAACCATATCAAAAAAGTTTTTTTTATATTTATTATCCTCAAAATTTTTGTTTATGATGTTTTTTAAAATTTTTTTTGAATACTTAAAATACTTAAAATTTGGCTCAATTCCATAGACATTGTGCCCTTTATTTTGAAAATATTTTAGTAAGCCGCCTGTTCCTGAACCTAGATCCAGAATATTCATTTTTTTTTTGTTAAAATGTTTTTTAAATTTTTTAAAAATGAATTCACCTCTTTTATATGAAAGATCATAGTTATTTTTTAGAATTTCTGGAGTTATCCTTAAGTTTTTTGAAATAATTTTTTTATAATAAAAATTGTGAAACTTATTATCAAATTTGAATAACTGTTGAGCCATGCCACAATTAGAACAGAGAAAAACCGGATAATTCACGTAATGATTATTTTTATATAAAATTCTTCTTAGGAAAACTTTATTTGGATTTGTGGCACATATAAAACAATTATTTTTTTTTAGAGTAATTTTTTTATTATAATTTTCTCTTTTCGATACCTTTGCTAAAAAAAATGTTGCCTCTCGATACTCTCTTGAAAAATTTTTCATGTTTTAAAATTTATTTAATACATAGGAAACCTTTAAAAGAAACCCATTGCATAATTGGTACAATGTCTACAAAGCCCGCCCTTTTTAATAAACCTAAGTTACCAAATTCTGAAAAAGGTTCTAACACACCTTTTAGGCTTCTTGACTTGTTTATAATCTCTTTTTCTGTAAATTTATTTTTCAGTTTAAAGTCTAGATATAATTGAGAAAAAATATCTTGAAATCTCGGATCAGAGGCTCTTATCTTTTCAAAAATTATGAATGCCCCACCCCAATTCAAACTTTTGTATATTTTATTTATAACAGTCTGTCTATATTTTGGTTCAATAAATTGTATAGTATAACAAGAAATAGTCATGTCATTTTTTTTTATTTTAATTTTCTTTAGATCGTTGTTTATATAAAAAATTTTGTTAAAACTTTTATTTCTTGTTTTTTTTGCTTGACTGATCATATTTTTTTCTATTTCAACACCGTAAAATTTTATTTTTTTTTCTTGATGCCTATTTGAGATTTTATTAATTAGAGTCCCGGTTGATGAACCAAGATCATAACATAATGAGTTTTTTTTTAAAAAAAAATCAGATAGATTTGCTATTAAATCGTGCATACCCTCGTAATGAGGAACTGATTTTTTTATGTGTACATCAAATTTTTTTGGAACATTTTTTCCGAAATGCCAAGAACTATTTTTTGCCTTAATTTTACCACTCATTTTAATCAAATTTATATTAAAAGAAATTATATATATCTAAAATAAGTGTTTTAATATATATAAAATCATTAATTTATGTGTGGAATACTCACCGTCGTCAGCAAAAATAAATCTTATGAAAAATTATTAAATAACCTTAAAAAGATAAATACTCATAGAGGACCTGATAAAATAAATACCTTATTTAGGAAAAATCACAAAATATTGTTTAGACGACTCTCAATTATTGATTTATCAAAAAAAGCAAATCAACCATTTGTAAACGAAAAAGAAACGATAGACTTGGTTTTTAATGGTGAGATCTATAATTTTATTGAGATTAAAAAAGAACTGGAAAGAAAAGGTATCCATTTCATCTCTAAATCAGATACCGAGGTTATAATGAGATCTTATGAATTTTGGGGTATAAAATTTGTAAATAAGCTTAAAGGTATGTTTAGTATTGTTATCTACGACAAAGTAAAAAACAAATTTTTTTTTTTTCAAAGACCCTGTTGGTCAAAAACCTTTGTATTACTCATTTATCAACGATGATTTAATAGTAAGCTCAGAGATTAAAGATATAATTTATTTAAAAAAGAAAAAAAAAATTAAAATTAAAGAAAATAAGAAAGTTGTATTCAAATATTTGTTAAGAGGTTGGTGTAATGACAACATTAATACTTTTTTTCATAATATCTTTGAGTTTCCTGCTGGGACTTATTCTATCTATAGTAAGGGAAAATTGTCAAAACCCATTAAATACTGGAAGATAAAGTTTAAAAATAATAAATTTAGTCCCAATGTTTTTTATGAAAAATTTAAAGAGAATTTAAAAATCCATTTAAGGTCTGATGTACCAATAGCCATGACATTATCAGGAGGTCTTGACTCATCATCATTAGTTAAAACTGCTATTGATTTGGGTAAAAGGAAAAAAATAAAAACATTTAGTTTAAAGTTGCGATCTACTGAAAACGATGAATCTGAAATAATTCAAAAATTTGTAAAATTAAATAACTTGAGACATGAGTTCATTGATGTAGAAAAGTTTTATTCAAAAAAGATTTTAAAAAATATTATTAAATTTCAAGATGAGCCAATAAATTCTCCATCTCATATAAACCAGTTTATATTAAGAAAACAAATTAAGAAAAGAAAATTTAAAGTTTTAATTGTGGGGGAGGGTGGAGATGAAGTCTTGGGTGGATATATAAGAAATATGTATTCGTATTTAATAAATGAATTTAAAGATAAATTACCCCAAAAAATTAAAAAGAACATGAAAAAGTATTTTAATTTGAAAGACTCACAAATAGAAAACACCCTAAAAAAAATTAGATATGATAAAATTAATTCTTTGAATGACGTTGAGGATTATTCACCTTTTCTTTTTTTGAAAAAAAAAAATTTAAAGTTCCCAAGAGTTTAAAATTTTTTAATTCCGCTTTAATTAAAAAAGGAAATTATTTCAAAAATTCTCTATTAAGTCATATTTTTGAAAGAGATATGCCTTATATAATTAGAGCTGAAGATAGAATTTCTATGTGTCACAGTATTGAGAATAGAAATCCATTTATAGAAAGTAGTTTTATAAAGTATGTTTTTGGAATTAATACCAAATATTTTTGTAATGACGGTATACCAAAGTTTATGCTCAGAAAATCTTTAGAAAAAAAACTACCAAAATTTTTAATTAATAGTAAAAAAGTTGGTAGACCATTTAATCTACCTTTTTATATAAAGCATTTTTATATTAATGAATTTGAGAAAGTTGTAAAAAAAACATTAATAAGTGATTTTAATAAGAGTCAAATTTTGATATCTTTTAAAAAAGACATAAAGGACAACAATAGTAATAAGTTCCCCTTTTATTTTAGAATACTAAATTATGCTTATTGGAAAGAAATATTTATAAACTAAATAATATGCAAACAAAAAAATATTATGAGAATCTATTCAAAGTTTTAGAATTTAAGGAAAAATTTAAATTTTTAAAATTTGCATTTTTTTTATTGATAGTAGTTTTATTGGAAACATTTGGCTTAGGCTTAATTTATCCTATTTTACAAACTCTTACAAATAACGAAATTCATTACAAATTCGTAGATTTCTATGACATTATAATAAACAAAATTAATTTTAATATAGATATAGACGTTTTTATTTTAATCCTTTTTGCGTCAGTAATAGTTATAAAAAATATGTTTTTCTTTTATTTTGAATTTTGGCAAATTACGTTTTTGAGAGATTTTAAAGTAAGCTTAAAGAATAGATTATTAAAACTACACTTTCAAAGCGATTATGAAAAAGTTTCTAGAAAGAGTATTTCAACATATATCCGAGATTTTAATGCTACTGTTGAAAGATTTATAAAATCTGTTCAAATTTCTATGCAGTTACTGACTGAAGTTTTAATTTTTTTTGGGTTAATTATATTATTACTGTTTATTCAATCCTCAAATGTTCTCACATTTGCTTTCACAATAGCTTTTATTGCTTTTTTATTTTCTATGACTTTAAGGAAATACCTTAGCAGAGTTGGCGCAAAAGGTCTTGATTTGCAACAAAAAAGTCTAGCAAAACTTATTGATATGATAAACTCTACAAAAGAAATATTAGCCTTTGGAAAATATAAAGTTTTTACAAAACAATTTAAAAACTATGAAATACAACAATTAAATATTTCGAGGGTTGTGAGTCTTATCCAAAAATTTCCAAAATTTTTTTTTGAAATTTTAATTGCTCTAAGCTTTACTTTCTTTGTTTTGTACACAAAGTCTATTGGTGCTGACCTTAATGCTATACTTCCACAGCTAGGAATTATTTTTATAGCTGTGCTAAGACTTTTACCATCAATTACTAAAGCTCTTTTTTACGTTCAAAAACTTAACGTTGCTGAAACGGCATCAGCGCAAATAGCTGATGATATAAATTCATACAGATATTTAGAAGCTAACAAAAAAAAGCAAAAAATTAATTTAGATTTTAACAATTCTTTTTTAATAAAAAATATTTTTTTTAAATATACTACTAAAGATGCTTATGTTTTAGATAATATTAATCTTGAAGTCAAAAAAGGAGACTATATAGGAATATATGGAACATCAGGTGGAGGTAAATCGACTTTAATTAATATTGTCTGTGGTTTTTTAAACCCTACTAAAGGAGAAATATTTGTAGATGGAAGAAAAATTGATCAACTCAAAGAGTCAAACTGGCTTGAGAAAATAGGCTTACTCACTCAAGAAAATAATCTATTAGATGACACAATAATAAATAATATCACACTTGAATTTGACAACAAAAAAATTGATATGGAGTTCTTAAAAAAAACAATAAAACAAGTTGGTCTTAGTCAACTTATTCATAATTCTCCCAACGGATACAATAGTGAAATTGGTCCGAATGGAATAGCATTATCTGGCGGGGAAAGACAAAGAATTGGAATTGCACGAGCTTTTTACGCAAGGAAGGAAATTTTAGTATTTGATGAAAGTACATCTAATTTGGATGAAATGAACAAAAAAAAATTTATAGAAACGATTAATGATTTAAGCGCTATCAGTACTATTATAATGATTAGTCATGATAAAGATGTTATTAAAAATTGCAAAAAACGTTACCAAATTAAAGATCACAAATTAATTCGATCGTTTTAAGTAAAAAAAATTTTCTGCATATACTAAATATAAATAAAAAAAACTTTATTAGAGAAAAATTAGCCAACATCTTCAATTTTCCTTAAATTAACATTCTTTTTAATTAATTTATTTCTTAATTCTAGTAATCCAACTCCTACGAAATTAAATAAATTTCCTGTCATTAAACCACTTATTTTCTTATCAATTATTAAAGTCTCAAGATGCTCTGATTTACCTGCACCACCACCTAAAACAATAGGAGATTTTACATTCAAATTTTTTATAATTCCATCATCATAGCCAAAGCCGGTTCCATCTCTATCAATGCTTGTTAAAAATATCTCTCCGAATTTAAGGGAGTTAGCTTTTTTAATATGATCTTTTACCTCAAGGTATTTTTTTGTACCGTTAGCAATATATGAAAAATATTTTCTTTTTTCATATTTAAAATCTATTCCACATATAGTTGCTTGAGATCCATATTTTTTAATACATTTTTTAACAAAGTTTTTATTAGTTATTGAAGTATTTAATAAAATTTTATCAGCACCAATTTTAAAACATTCATTAACGTGATCTAAACGTCTTAAACCACCACCTATTGTGAGAGGAATAAATGTTTTTTTCATTAACTTTTCAACAGAGGTTTGAAATTTCTTATTAATCGGATCTAAATAATTTTTATCGTCGACATTTAAAATAATTAACTCATCTATATAATTAGATATATTCTCAAAACTTAAGTTTTGGAATAACCAGTCGGCATCCCCAACTTTTTGGAGTTTGAAATTTCTACTTAGGCAAAAAAAGCTGTCCTTATAGTATAATTTAAATATTATTCTTTTTTTTAACATAAAAACTTTTTAAAAAATTTAATCCTGTAAGTCCGGACTTTTCAGGATGAAATTGAGTAGCAATAATATTTTTATAAACGAAATAAGAAATGAATTTTATATTTCCGTAAGTTGTCAATCCAATTTGATCAAAATTAACGTTATCTGAGTTATTTTCTAAAGCATATGAATGTGTAAAATAATAATCATTATTGCTTATAATATCGTTTGGTTTTTTATTTTTTAAAATTACTGAATTATAACCGACATGAGGAACAGGTTCTTTACAACCTATATTTTTTAAATTTTTTATTTTTATTTTTTTTTCGAAAATATTTATCCCTTTATGTTTTCCCTCTTCACTTTTATGAAACAGTATTTGTAAACCTATACAAATAGCTAAAATTTCTTTTGTTTTGAGAATTTCTTTTAAATTTATTTCACTAAAATTTTTTTTTTTTAAAGATGTCATTACGGAGTCAAAAGATCCAACGCCTGGTAAAATTATTTTTTTAAACGTTTTAGTTTCCTCAGGTTTTTTCAATAAAGAACTTTTTATGTTAAGATGATTTAAGCAATTTATTAATGAGCCTATATTTTGAGACTCTGTATCAATGATTCCGATCATTTAATTTTGAATTTTGGCACCCAAAAATTATTTTTTTTAATAAATAAATTTTTATTTGCAAATTTATCTAAAACTTTATTAAAACTACTTTTTGTCATTTCAAAATATTCTCTACATTTTTCTAGATCCATTTCCGGATATTCGTTGTTATAAATTTCAACCAACCTAACTGCTTGACCTCTACTCATTGCTCCTCTTCTTATGTCAATACCAACATCTTGTGTAGCTCTACCAAATCCAAATTTTAAATACATTAAATAATAATGCAATCCCTGCAAGTGAGAGTCGTTTTGGGCAAAATTCGTATAGGTTCCTGTGTTACGATCACTTTTACCTTCATATCCGCAATAAGTTTTAGCAGTAACGTAATGTTTATATGGGTCCCAATTCTCAAAATTAGACCAATGTGTCATTCTTATTTTTGATTTTTTTTCTTTTGGAAAAGTCCACCAATATCTCTTTTTTTCTGTTTTAAGACATTTCTTCAAAATTTTTTGATGTTTTCCCTCTAAATAAACTTTTTTTAAGTAATCAATAGAGAATGTTTTTTTCTTTTCTTGATGAGTGGTGCCCCCATATTCTACTTCTCCGTCTTCTCCATATATGATTAAATTAATTTTAAATTGCTCTGCCACTCTTGCAACGGCAGAAAAAATACCAACTGTCCATCCATTCGTTGGTTTACCATGATCTATAAAACTAAACTTGTTAATTTTACGTAAGTTTTCATATGGCAAGCTTATTTCTAATAGATCAAAACCTTTTTTTTTGAAGTTTTCTAGATTTTTGTAACCTAATTCAGTTCTCAACGGTGGGTGCACTGTAACAGTAAGAGGATTTAATTTATATTTTTCCTTAATTTGATAAGCCACATGACTGCCGTCTTTTCCACCACTAACAGGAACTATTGCATCAAAACTTGTATTATTCGAATTTCTCGTCTCTTTGACTATTTTGAGAAATTCCTTATTTCTTTTTTTCCAATCTATTTTTTTTTTCTTTTCTGACCAAATACAAGCATTACATACCCCATTTGCATTGAATGAAATTCTGGGTCGAGTTGACATATTTAAACAATTTGTACACCAAGATAAATTTTTCATGTGCTTTCGATATCTAATTTTCTTCTTTAATTATCACTTTTTTCTTTTTTGACATAGCAAAAACAAGTTTTTGTCTATTTGCATTACTTTTATTTGCGTTTTTAGATCTAAATTTTTAGATAAATTTTTGATATTTCTTTTAATTTCTAAAAATGAAATTTTATCAAATTTTTTTTTTTTATATTCTTTCGTTAATAATAAATTTGAATTAAATGATTTGATAATATCTATAAAGGTTTCATTTTTAATAATAACATTTTTAACAAATGATAATCTGTCTTTAAGTAAAGATATTCTTTTTTTTTTAAATATCTTTTTAATGTTATTGTGATTTATATTACTTAATTTTTTTGAGTATTTCTTTCTAAAGAATTTTATAAAATTTGAGTGAAAAGAAATTTTTTCACTGTTAGATATATATTTTACAGGTGGTTTTGACTGATTGAGTTTTCTTAAATTATTTTTTAAATGATAATTAATAAAATCTTTACATTTTTCATAATTATTAAACGTATATCCAAGTGACTTGAAAAGTGTTAAATTTCTGCCTTTATAAGCTTTTTCTTCTTTAACAAATAAAATAATTTTTTTCTTTAAAATCGATGCTTCAAAAGAGGACGTACATCCATAGTGAATATATAGATCACATGCAATTATCCAGGGAGTGACAGTCCCTTTAAAAATAATATGAAGATTTTTAGGTAATCTTAAAAATCTATTCTTTATTAAATTTACTGATTGTCTCGGATGGGGTCTGAAAACGAAATTATAATTTGGGTTATTTTCTGATACTTCGAGTAATAATTTTATGAACTCTTGATAATTTTGTTCTTCATATCTTCTAGATTTTCTGTATTCAATTTTTATCTTTTTACTTTTTTTGTTTAAAAATTGTTCTATTTGATAATTATCAGTTCTCTTATCTCCTAAAACTTGATCAGTAATAAAACTTGAGGGTATAAAGATTAAATTTTTATATCTTTTTTTTATATCTTTTACTTCTGAATTAAAAATTGATAAATTCTCTTTTTTTAACAAATCGAACTTTGGATGACCAAATGTATAAATTTTTTTCTTATTTTGAATTAAATTTTTTATAATACTTTCATCTTTTTTACCCCAAGTAAAATAATCATCAACATTACTTAAAATTTTTTTATGGACTCGCGGCAATAATTCTTGTTTGGTAATATTGGTTAATGGTGCTTCCTCATCTAACAAACCTAAGTAATTATTTGAAAATTTTTTTTTCTCAAATTTAAAAAGACTTGCGGGTCCACCTTTCGAAATCAAATAAAAATTTTTTGAATTTTTAAAAAATGAATAAACTTTATTTTTTTCACCTATTAAAACATCTTGATTTAATTTCTCAAC
>MDSZ01048670.1_pt1 | contig 23179 bp, 20 predicted proteins | sample 811201 | NCBI WGS metagenome assembly MDSZ01 (sample SAMN05326647, study PRJNA326480) | marine metagenome | isolation source: seawater | place: Indian Ocean: North | collected 2010
GAGCCCTGGTTGGATCAGATATCAGAAAAAACTTAAATGATAAAAAAAAGGTTAACAATCTTAAAAAAAAAATTTTATTCACATGGTATAGATGGGTATGTGGTACCTAAAAACGATGAATTTTTCTCAGAATACTCTTTAAATGATAGGCTAAGAACTATTTCAAACTTTAGTGGATCGGCGGGATATGCGGTAATTTTAAAAAAAAAAAAATTATTTATTTGTTGATGGACGATACACTATACAAGCAAAAAAAGAATCTGGTAAAATATTTACTATATGCGAATTTCCAAATACGTGGCCAAAGGATATTATAAAGAATTTAAAAATAGGTTTTAATCCCCGACTTTTTACTAATATTGCACTTGTAAGATATTTTTCTAATTCTTGTGAATTAGTTCCAATTTGTAAAAATATTTTTCAAAATAAAAATACACGTTTTAAAGCTCAAAATTCATTCTTTCAAATTAACAATAATAAAGTTGGTGAGAAACCAAACTCAAAAATTAAAAGAGTTTTGAAATTTTTAAAAAGAAAAAATATTAATCATTTATTTATTAGTGCAAGTGAAAATGTTTGTTGGCTATTAAATATAAGAGGAAAAGATCTTCCAAATTCGCCAATTGCGAATTGTCAAGTGATATTATCAAGTAACGGAAAAATTAATTTTTTTTCTGATAAAGAAAAAATAAAAAAAATTAAGAATAATTTTGATAGAATTAAAATAAGATTTTATGAAAAAGATAAAATATTTGATATTTTAAATTCAATTAAAAAAGGAACTTTTTGTATAGATCAACAAACTTGTTCAATATTTTATGAAAATTTAATTCAATCAAAATTTAAAATTTTATCTACTCAAGATCCAATTTATAATTTTAAATCAATTAAAAATAAAACAGAAATTATGAATATGTCGAAAGCACATATTGAGGATGGTGTTGCGCTTACAAAATTTATTTTTTGGATAAAAAATATTAAAAGAAAAAAAATAAACGAAATTAATATTGAAAAAAAACTTGAGAGTTTTAGAAAGAAATCAATGAATTATTTATATCCGAGTTTTAATACTATAGCTGGTTCTGGTCCAAATGGAGCCATTATTCATTATAGATCTTCTAAAAAAACAAATAGATATCTAAAACAAAATGATATTTTGTTAATAGACTCAGGAGGTCAATATAAATGGGGAACTACAGATGTTACAAGAACGATTTCTATTGGGTCAGCCTCAAAAGAAATTAAAAATAATTTTACAAGAGTTTTAAAAGGACACATAGCAGTCGCAAAGGCAAATATTTCACGTCTAAAAACAGGACATAATATTGATAAAATTGCGAGGCAATTTTTGATTAAAAAAGGATTGAATTATGGACATGGGACTGGTCATGGAGTTGGTTTTTTCTTAAATGTACATGAAGGACCACAAAGTTTATCTAAAAATAATAATGTAGTTCTTAAAGAAGGGATGGTGGTAAGTAATGAACCAGGGTACTACAAGGAAAATAATTATGGGATAAGAATAGAAAACTTAGTTTTTATAAAAAAAATAAATAAAAAATTACAATTTAAAAATCTAACATTTGCCCCGATAGATAAAGATCTTATTAATTTTGATTTGCTTACAAAATCAGAGAAGGATTACTTGTTTAGATATAACTTAGAAATCTATTCAAAACTATCTCCATATTTAATTACAAAAGAAAAGAAATGGTTAGTTAACTTAATTTAAAAGATCAAGCCATTCTTGCTGTGATATAATTTTTATTTTGAGCTCATTAGCTTTTAAAATTTTTTTGTTTGTGGGTTTTTCGCCTACAATTAAAAAATCTAAATTTTTATTAACAGAACTTAATACGGAGCCCGCATTTTTTTCTATAATTGATTTTACCTCAGCTCGGCTCATTCCTGCTAATTTACCTGTAATTAAAAAAGTTTTATTTTTAAACTTACCATTTATTTTTTTCTCAACTTTTGAAATATTTAATATTTTTCCTAATTCCTCAATAACATTGATATTTGTTTTATTTATAAAGAATTTTTTTATACTATTAATTTGAGTTTCGCCTATCCCATCTATATTAATTACCTGATTATAATTTTTATTATTAATTAAATTTTTAAAATTATTAAAACTTTTTAAATAATTAGAAATCAATTTGGCATTTTCTGATCCAATATGTCTAATACCAATTGAATAAATAAACTTATCTAAAGAAATATTTTTTGATTTATCTATAGAATATTTTAAGTTCATTACAGAAAGTTTGCCCCATCCTTCTAATTTTTCAATTTTTTTATAATTAAGTCTATAAATATCTTGTGGATATCTTATAAATTTAAGTTTCCAAAATTTTTCTACAACTTTTTTTCCAAGGCCATCTATATTCATGGCATCTTTTGAAATAAAATGCTTTATCTTTTCAATAGCAATTTTTCCACATTCAAATCCTTCGCTTGTGCATCTTCTTACTGCATCATGTTTTTTCGTAACATTATTATATTCTTTAATTGTTTTAGATCCACATGATGGACAGTTTTTTGGAAAAGAAAACTTTTTAAAATTTTTTTGCCTTTTGTTAAGATCTACTTTTATTACATGTGGAATTACATCTCCAGCTCTCTCAATTTTAACTGTATCTCCAATTCTAATATCTTTTCTGTTTATTTCATCCTCATTATGCAGTGTTGCGTTTGAAACAACAACTCCGCCAATATTTGTTGGTTTTATCTTTGCAACTGGTGTCAAAGCGCCCGTTCTTCCTATTTGAATTTCAATATTTAAAATTTGAGAGAATGCAGTTTCTGAGGAAAACTTGTGAGCTATTGCCCACCTTGGTGCATTAGATGTAAACCCAAGTCTTTTTTGAAGCTCTAAATCGTTTACTTTATAAACTAAACCATCAACATCATAATCCAGGTTGTATCTATTTTCTTCAAATTTCTTATGATGATTAATTAGACTTTTTATATCTTTTATCACTTTATTATGCTCACTTACTTTAAAACCCCAATCACTTAGTCCATTTAAAAAATCTGATTGTGTTTTAAAATTCATATAATCACAATAACCAAACGTATAAGCTATAAAGTTTAATGGTATTTTTTTTGTTTCTGATGAATTTTTTTGTCTAAGACTTCCAGATGCAGCATTTCTTGGATTTGCAAACTTAGATTTAATTTTTTCAAAGTCATTTTTTTTAATAAAAACTTCACCTCTTATCTCAATATCCTTTGGAAAAGAATTAGATTTAATTTCTTGAGGAATGTCTTTGATAGTTTTTAAATTTTCAGTAATTAATTCTCCGACAAAACCATCACCTCTTGACACGCCGGCAGTAAGTTTTCCATTTTTATAATTTAATGAAGCAGAAATTCCGTCTATTTTAGGTTCAACACTATAGTCAATACTTTTCTTTTCGCTCAGATAATTTAAAAGTTTTTTTTCAAAATTTTCAAGATCTTCGTTATTAAAAGCGTTTCCCAAAGATAACATTTTAACTCTATGGGTATATTTTTCAAAATTTTTTGATGGTTTGTAACCTATATTTAAACTTGGTGAAAATTCACTTTTTAAAAAATTATATTTTTTTTCTAATTCAATTATTTCATTCTTCAAATTATCATAAATTTTATCAGTGACGATTGGAGAGCTTTTATCATAATAGTGCTTATTATAATTTACCAAATCTTCAATTTTCTTTTGATAATTTTTCTTTATATTTTTGGGCAACATAAAATAAAATTAATTAAATATTTCTTTAAATCTATTTAAAATTGAATTTTGTTTATCTTTATTATTTTCTTTTGATCTAAGAGAGTAATTTGTATTAAAAATTTTATACGAAGCCTTGTACCACTCGCTTGATTGATAATTATATCCTAATAGTTTTGCATATTTTCTTGATTCTTCAATCATGCCTATTTTATAGTAAATTTCTACAAGTCTATGAAGGGCTTCCTCAACAAAAATTGTTCCATCGTAGTCATCAATTATTACTTTGAACCTATTTATTGCGGGTATCCATTTTTCCCTTTGAGCATAGTATCTTGCTAAGTATAATTCTTTAGATGCAAGAACTTCATTAATTAAATCTAATTTAAATGTTGAGTCAATTGCATAATCTGTATTTGGATAATTTTTTAAAACAATATTAAAATATTTTTGAGCTTCTATAATTTTCTCTAAATCTTTTTTTTCATCAACAATTTGATCGTAATAACATAGAGCCAACAAATAATAGGCGTAATCTGTTTGCGGATGATTTTTGTATTTTAATAAAAATCTTTCTAGCTCAAATATTGCATCGGAATAGTAAATTTGACTATAGTAAGCATAAGCAGCCATTAAAACTGATCTTGGTGCCCATGCAGATTGTGGATAAAGCAATTCTGCTTCATTAAATTTTTTAGCTGCATAAATTACATCACCTCTTTCTAATTCTTTAATACCTTCTTTATAAGCTTCTATCATTTGCTCATCTAGATTATCTTTTTTAACGATTGATAACTTTTCTTCATTTTTTAAATTGGAGCAAGAATGTAATAAAAATAATATTGCTAACAAAACAGTGCTGTTTCTAATTAGTAACATTTTGAAATTTTATCAGATATTTTAAAGAATTCTAATAATTAAGCTATTGATCTCAATGTCTGATAATTTGACAAAGAATGAGGCAGGTTTTTCCCTTTAATTTCTATAAGTGAATAATTATCTGAGTTCTCAAAAACTTTTCTTAACATTTTATTTGTCAACCTATGACCTCCCTGAGAACATTTAATTGAACCTATAATTCTATAACCCGCGAGGTATAAATCACCTATGCAATCTAAAATTTTATGGTTAACAAATTCTAAATTATTTCTTAAGCCACCTTCATTTAAAATTTTTTCATCCTTTACAACAATTGCGTTCTCTAAGCTCCCGCCTTTTCCAAGTCCCATTTTTTTTAGTTTTTCTATATCCTCGTAAATACAAAACGTTCTAGAATTATAAACATCTATCAAATCATCATCAAAAACATTTATTTTATTACTTTGAGTATTTATAACCTTATTGTCATATTTGATTTCAAAATCTATATCTAAATTGATATTTGACTTACTGATTGAAATAAATTTATTTCCTTCACGAATATTTATATCTTTATTAATTTTAATTATTTTAATTGGAATGTCTGTTTTACTGAAACCAACATTAATAATTGACTTAACGAATTCTTTTGCTGAACCATCTAAAATTGGAACCTCTTGAGAATTTAATTCTACAACTAAGTTATCAACGCCCAAACCAAAAAGTGCACCCATTAAATGCTCTATTGTAGAAACTTTAACTCCAAATTTATTTGAAACTGTTGTACACAAAGTGGCATCACAAACGTTAACAAAATTTGGTATTATTATATTATTATTTTTTAAATCTACTCTCTTAAAAATAATACCAGTATTTGGAGAACTAGGTATTAAACTCATCTTTACAGGTAAACCGGTATGAACACCAATTCCCTCAAACGAAATTTTGTTTTTAATTGTTTTTTGAGTTAAAATTGACATGGCTACTTATAATAAATAAGTACTTTTTAAAACACTCAACTAATATTACAGGAAAATACAAAAAAATTAATTTATCTTGAATAAATTAAAAAACCTTGAGAATAAACCTTGTTTTTTGTCAACTTTTGATTGAAGTGTAATACTATCTAAATAGAAATCGTATGCAAATTGACAAATTTCAGGATCGTTCTCCTCAAGAAAATTAATTTCTCCAAACTGAAATTTTTTATCAAAGTAGAATGAGTTTTTATCAAATATTTTAGATCCATCCCCAACCAAAATTAAATTAGATAAACTATTTTTATCAATTACATCTGTATAAATCATATTTTTAAATGATAGTTCAATTATTTCTTGGACTCTTGCTAAAATTATTTTTTTTAACAAATCTACAGGAATTTTTTTAAGTAAGTGATTTTTATTCATTTTTGAATTTTGATTATTTTCATCATTGAATGAAAACTCTTCTTCAGATCTATTAAATAATTTTTTTAATTCTTCAGACTCATCAAGATTTATTTTTAACAAATTTGCAATATCTTTAGTAATATGATTGCCTCCTACAGGTATACTGCTTATATGATATAATCTTTTAGATTTAAAAACATTTAAAGTGGATTTTTCATACCCTATATCCAAAAAATATAATACATCCTCAGTTCTAAATTTTTTTAAATAATTTATTGATTTAATATAACTTGAACAAAAAATATTTTTTATTTCAATATTGTTTTTTGTAAAGGAATTTTTAATTTTATTATAACTATCATTGAGAATACAAATGAATTTAAAACTCACAATAATTTCTTTATGATAATTTTGTTTTTTTGGTAATTTATCAACTAAGTTTCCATCCAAGATACAATTTGTAATTATGCAATTTAAAATTTTGTAATTTGAGTGGCTATATTCGACTAACTTCTGTGCTTCCCAAAAAAGTGATATATAAATTTTTTCTAAATTATCATTATTATTTATTTCTTTTTTTAATGATAAATCTATTGATTTTATATTCTTTGAGTCATGTAATAATATGACCTCATCAATATGATTTGATAATTTTTTTTCAGCTTTTTTTATTAAATTTGATAAAGTATCTTTCAGCTCTTTAGAATTATTTCTTTCAACTAATTCACTTATATAAAAAATAATTTCATTATGCTTATCAATAATTGCTAATCGAAGTTTATAATTTCCTAAATCAATTACTGTAGAAAAACTTTTTTTTTTAATCATTACTAACAATTATCCTATCAGATATTCTAAGATCAATTGATGTGTTATTAATCAAATTATTATTTTTTTTAAATATAATAAAATTTTTTAAAGCCTTTTCTATATTCTCAGATGGTAATCTTAAAATAATTCCATTATCAAATGATAGATCCCATCTTTTACTTGGAAAATAATGAAATCGTTTAATTTCATTTATATTTAATTTTTTTTTTTTTAATATTGATAATAATTTCATAAACTCTTCTACAGTTACATTTCCAAAAACAATAGGTAATTTTAATCCATTTATGTTTTTTATATCTTTAGGGTTGATGAGCTTTTTATTATTACCTACATAATACTTTTCCCCATCAAAATAGATAATTGCTAGCAATTCAGTTTTTTTTGCTGAAACATTTACTTGTGAAGGTAATTTTTTTTTTATTTTCAATTCTTCGATAAAAGTTAAGTTGCTAAGTTGTCTTATAATCTTATCTTTATTAATTAAAAAAATATTTAAATTATAATATTTGTCTAATTCATTTAAAATCATTTTTTTTTCATATTTATCTATTCCACTAACTTTTATTTTATTTATTAAAAATAGATCTGAAAGTTTACTTTTTAAATTTTGATTAAATATAGAAGAGAGAAATACTAGTAATAAAAGATAAAAATAAATTTTTTTCTTATTTTTGAATTGACGCATCAAATAAAATTTTTTCGATTAATTGCATAAAATTAATATTTTTATACCTAGCTATTTCTGGCACTAAAGACAGCGCTGTCATTCCTGGTTGGGTATTTACCTCTAAAAGATAAAACTTTCCATTACAATAACGAAAGTCTGATCTTGTAACACCTCTGCATTTTAAAAGCTTGTGAGCTTTTAGGGCAATTTTATTCAACTCAATCAATTTTTTTTCACTCAACTTTATAGGAATTATATGTTCGGTTTTTGCCTTTGGATTATATTTTGCCTCATAATCATAAAATTTTCTCTTTGGTCTCAATTCTATAGACCCTAAAACTTTATTATTTATAACAGCAACTTGTATTTCTCTCCCAGGTATATATTTTTCAATTAAAAGTTCATCATAATTTCTAAGTCTATTTAAATTTTTTAAGATATTTGATTTATTGCATATAAATACATTCACACTTGAACCCTCATTAATTGGTTTAATGACTAGGGGAAAACCAATTTTTTTGTCTAAAATCTTAATTAAATCTTTTGAAACATTATCCTTTTTAAATAAAAATTTTATATATTTTGGTGTTAAAATTTTATTATTTATAAATATTTTTTTTGATATTACTTTATCGATTGCTAAAGATGACGATAAAACTCCTGAGTGTGTGTAATTAATTCTCTCTGATTCAAGAATAGATTGTACATATCCGTCTTCACCATACCTTCCGTGTAATAAATTTAGAGCAATATCAGGTTTAAATTTTCTTAAGACTTTGACCAAGTTTCCATTGGGTTCGGTTATTTTAATTTTATATTTCTTTGTTTTTATTAATTCATTATAAACACTTTTTGCTGTTTTAATGCTAATCTCTCTTTCATTGGAATATCCACCTGAGAGAATTAAAATTTTTTTCATTATTCAACAATAACTATCTCTAGATGTAAATCTATTCCAGTTTTTACTTTCACAGAATTTTTTACAAAATCAATTAAAGATTTCATCTCTGAGAATGAAGCATTTTTTTTATTAACAAAAAAATTTGCATGTTTTTCTGATATGTAAGCGTCACCGAAAAATTTTTTTTTATCTAATGCATGGTCAATTAGTTGCCATACTTTCTTATCGGTTTGATTTATTGGATTTTTAAATGTGCTCCCACTAGTTTTAATTTTTGTAGGTTGAGCTTTCTCTTTTCTTAATTTTAAATCATTCATTAAATTTTGAATTTTATTCTTTGATTGACGAATACCTTCAAAAGTAGCACTCAAGAAAATTAAATCTTTTGGTAAGTTGCTTCCTCTATAATTAAATTTTATTTCATCAGCTCGAAAGGTCTGGATTTTTCCACTAAAGTCTATCGCCTGTATAGAAATTAAAAGATCTTTAAATTCTTTTCCAAAACAGCCAGAGTTCATACGTAAACCTCCTCCGATCGTTCCAGGTATACAATACATAAATTCCATACCGCTAAGATTATTTTCTTTTGCATATTCAGATAATTTTTTTTGACTACAAGATGAGCCTGCTATTATTTTTGTATCATTCAATTTGCTTATATTAGAAAAACTATTACCTAATTTTATTACTACACCTTCGTAAACCTTATCGTTAAATAAAACATTTGAACCAGCTCCTAAAATAAAAATTTTTCCTCTTTTTTTATATAGTTCTAGAAAATCTTTTAATTCTTTTAGACTTTGAGGTTTAAAAAATACTTTTACTTTACCTCCAATATTAAACCAATTTAATTTTTTTATACTATAATCAAATTTTATTTCTCCCTGAATATTACTTACAAAATAATTTAAATCTTCAATTTCCATCTAGTTTAACTTTAAACTCCTCATCCAAGCTGAAATGGATCCAGCACCCATACCAATATAAATTTTATTTCCATAAGCTGTTTGTTGTAAATATCTTTTTAGCTCAAGTTCGCTCTCAACTATAATCAATTTTACTTTTGAATTTTTAATAATTAACCTTGCGAATGACTTATAGGAAAAACCTAATTTAAAATTTTCTCCCGCTTTGTAAATTGGGCAAAGTATTACCGTATTTGCTTTTTTAAAAGAACTAGAAAATTTTTTTTTTAAATTTTTTACTCTGGAAATTCTATGAGGTTGAAAAATACAGATTATCTCCTGTTTTTTGTAAACTTCTTTTACACCATCTAAGACAGCATTTATTTCGGTAGGATGATGTGCATAGTCATCAAAGAAAACCGATCCATTTCTTGAAAATAAATAATTAAATCGTCTCTGAACTCCTTTAAAATTCAATAAACCTTTTTTAATTAAATTTTCAGATAAACCCAATGAATAGCAAACAGCAACTACTGATGCGGTGTTTCTTATATTATGAAGACCAAGCAATGGAACTTTTATATCTTTAATTATTTTTTTTATTCCAGGAATATTAATTTTTAAATTAAATTTAGAATAATTTATATTTTGGTCCAATTTAAATATTTGAAAGTTACAATTTTTAGAAACGCCATAGGTATAATAATTTTTACTTCTAATTTTTTTCAAAATATCTTTATTGTTCAAATCATCCAAACAAATAAAAGATTTTCCGAAAGATGGAGTTTTTTCAAGAAATTTAGAGAAATTTTTTTTTAAATTGTTTAAAGTTTTATAAAAATCTAAGTGCTCAGAGTCTATATTTGTTACAATGGAGTAGGTAAATGGTATTTTTAAAAAGCTTCCATCTGACTCGTCAGATTCAATTAAACACCAATTACTTTTTCCTAATTTCGCAGAATTACCAAAAGAATTAAGTACACCTCCATTGATAATTGTTGGATCGAGTTTTGCGCTTGTAAAAATACTTGAAAGTAATGATGTAGTAGTTGTTTTTCCGTGAGAACCTGTAACAACAATATTTCTCATCAAGGAAACAATATTTCCCAACATTTCACCTCTAGTATAAATTGGTAATTTTAATTTTTTGGCTTTTGTATATTCAGGATTATTTTTTTTTATTGCAGATGATATAACGAGTACAGTACAATTATTTATATTTTTTGAATTATGTTTCAAAAAAATCTTTATTTTTTTTTCTTTTAGTCTTTCAATATTTTTATTATTTGAAATATCGCTACCTTGAATTTTAAATCCAAGTTCCTTCATTATTAGCGCAAGACCGCTCATACCTATTCCACCAATACCAACAAAATGTATGAGTTCTGTTTTACCTATATTAATTTTCATTTATTAAACTCAATAATTTTTTATTTATATTATTCCATGTATTTTGGTTGCTAATTTTTGATAAATTATTTTTTTTTTCAAAATAATCTGAATTATTGTTCAATAATTTAATTATAAAATTGCTTGTTTCTTCAAGTTTGTAATCTTTTTGTTCTAAAATCCAACAAGAATTTTTCTCTTTATATTTCATTGCATTAAAATATTGATGGTTATCTTTAGAATATGGAAAAGGAATGGCTAAAAAAGGCACTTTAAAGAAACATAGTTCTGAGATTGCAGATGCACCAGACCTTGTAATTGCTAAATCAAATTCGTGATAGTAATTGTACAAAACTGGATCAAATTTAAATAATTTAAAAGATATGCCTAACTTTTTGTAATGTAACTTGATCTTTTCTTTTTGAGCAATTTCAAAAAATTGTTGATAAACCTCAATATTCATCATTTTAGAAATTTTTGAAATTAATAAAAAAATATTTTGATCAAAAAATTTTGCACCTTGGCTTCCTCCAATTATTAATATTTTTTTTTTATTTAATAATTTTTTTTTTTCATTTTTAGCTATATTGTAAATTTGTTTTTTTAAAATAGGTGAAATTGTAAAAATTTTATTTGCAAATTTTTTAGGGAATAAATTTAAATTTTCGTCATAACAAATAATTTTTTTTGAAAATCTTAACATTATTCTGTTTGATCTACCCAAAACTTTATTTGGTTCAAAAAGGAAAATATCCACTTTGCAAAAAAGTGAAGCTATACAAAAAGGAATTGTCATATATCCTCCAGTACTTATTACAATATTGAACTTTTTTTTTTTTAAATATGAATAAGACTGAATTATAGAAATAAAAAATGCAAAAAATTTAAATGGAAATAAATACAAATCTGAAAAAATATTTGGGACATTAATAATTTTTAAATTATATTGTTTATCATCGATATATTTTTTACCTCTTCCGTCACTAATCAATTTTATATTTGAAGTTTTTTTTAGATGATCATAAATATTTAATGCTGGTATAACATGTCCACCTGAACCGCCTGTAAGAATTGCTACGTTTTTCATTTCAATCAATTTTTCTTTTTGTGAAATTTAAAATTAAACCAGATATTAATGCTGTACTTATTATCGATGATCCCCCATAGCTTAAAAAGGGCAATGTCATTCCTGTTGTGGGAAGTAATCTTATATTTACCCCAACATGTACAAAAGTTTGCAATAAAATAGTTGTAATACTACCCACTAAAATTAACTTAAACATTCCATTTTGAATAAAATTAATTTTTTCCATAACTTTGTATGAAAAAATTATATAAGTTAATAAAATTAGTAAAACTATAATTGCACCAAATTCTTCAGATACTACAGATATAATGTAATCTGTATGTGCTTCAGGAACTTTTGAATTAAGAGTTCCTTCGCCAATGCCTCTACCAAAAAAACCACCATTAATGATAGCATCATTAGCTTTTTCTGCTTGATAATTATTTTGTGGATTTGCATCAAAAAATGCAGTTAGTCGAATTTTTATATACTCAAACTTTGGAACAAACAAAATTAAATAAGAAACAGTTGATCCTAAAAAAATAAATATTGAGAAAAAAGCATATAAATTTATTCCTGATACAAATATTATTGAAAGCCATACAGAAAGAATTAACACTGTTTGACCTATATCTGGTTGGGATATTAACAATAAAACTATTGGCAAAATTGTAATTATTGAAAGAAAATATTTAAAATATAAATTTTTTTTATTTAAGGATAGTATGTAAGATAAAAAGACAATCATAAAAGGTTTTAAAATTTCGATTGGTTGAAACCTCGGTACAAAACCTAAGTCTAGCCACCTTTTTGAGCCCTTTATCTCAATGCCTAGTAAAGGAACAAGAACTAGTGTGAATAAACTTATAAAAAAGAGGAAATTTGATAAATTTATTAAAAGTTTCTGATTAAGTGAAGATATTAAAAATAAGATAACAAAACCTAAAATAATAAATATGAAATGTTTGAAAAAAAAATAGTACGAATTTGTATCAAGCTTTTCCGATGCAATTAATGATGTTGATACTAAAGAAAAAAATAAACCTAAAAAAAATAAAAACGAAATTAACAAAAAAATAAATTTATCAATAGTTTTCCACCAGCTGTAGAAACTATCAAAATAACTTTTCATACTTCTTTATATGATTTCTTATTAATTTATTGAAATAATTACCTCTTTCTTCAAAATTTTTAAATTGATCAAATGAAGCAGCCGAAGGGCTAAACAAAATTACTTTTTTGATTTTTGGTATTTTTTTAATATCAATAAATAATTTTTTAAGAGAATCTGAGATGTTGCTTGAAATATTATAATTAATTTTATTTTTAATATTTTTTTTAAAAAAAATGAATTTTTACCGTAAATATAAGCATTTATATTATTAAAATATTTATTGCTTAGTATTAATTTATCATTTTTTTTTGGGAGTCCGCCTAAAATCCAAAATATATTTTTGAAAGATTCTAAAAGTGGAATTGTTGAAGAGAAGCTTGTTGATTTAGAGTCATTTAATATTAGTAAATTATGTTTACAATATATTTTTTGTTGACGGAATTTAAGACCTTTAAAACCATTAATAACTTTAATTAACTTATGATTATTGAGCCTTAGGATTTTAGCTATTTCAAAAATAAAATTTAAATTTCTTTCATTAGCTGAGTTATTTAAATATGTATTTTTTACTTGTTTCAATAATTTATTTGAATATTTTACATATTTAATTTTTGATTTTATTTTATGTTTTGATATTAGTTTTTTTAAATTTTTATCTTTATTTTCTATTAAAGCATAATCATCACTTTTTTGATTCATCAATAATTTAAATTTTGAAAATACATAATTATTAAAATTTCCGTGTCTTTCTAAATGGTCAGGTGATAAATTTAATATAGCACCTAAGTTTGACCTAAAAAATTTGCTATAATCTAATTGATAGGAAGAGGCCTCAATTATAAATATTGTTTTTTTATTGATATTTTTTTCAGCTAAAATTGGATTACCTATATTGCCAGTTAATCTTACGTCTAAATCGTGTTGTTTCAAAATTTTAAACAACAAAGTTGATGTGGTAGACTTTCCATTAGTCCCTGTAATTGTTATTTTTTTATTTTTTGGGTGGCTTAAAGAAAATATATCTAAATCTGTAACAATTTTCGATTTATTTTGTACTAAATAATTTTTTAATTTGCATTTATTAATATCAATACCAGGACTTAAAATAATATAATCAAAATTCTTTGATTTTATTTGATCAATTTTAATTATTTTTTTCTTATATCTTGATGGAATATTTTTTAAATTATCGTCAAACAAAAAGCAGTTATTATTTTTTTTTAGATATTCGTAAGATGAAACACCTGATTTACCAATACCATAGATTAAAAAAAAAAAACTACTTAAATTATTTTTTTTTTTTACCATTATCTTAATTTTAAAGTTGCTAAACCAACCATTGCTAAAATGATAGCTATTATCCAAAATCTAATAACTACAGTTGACTCGGGCCAACCTTTTTTTTCAAAATGGTGATGAATCGGCGCCATTTTAAAAATTCTTTTCCCTGTTAATTTAAATGAAATAACTTGAACTATCACAGAAACTGCCTCTAAAACAAATAATCCACCGGTTATTGCTAATACGATTTCATGTTTAGTTATAATGCCTATTGCTCCTAAAGAACCACCTAATGACAATGACCCTGTGTCACCCATAAATATTTTTGCAGGAGGTGCATTAAACCATAAGAAACCTAAGCATGCACCAATAATTGAACCACAAAAAATAGATGCTTCACCGACCCCTTCAATATATGGAATTTGTAAATAATCAGAAAAAATTATATTTCCAGAAACATAACTTATAAAAGCAAAACAAGCTGCAACTAGCATAACTGGAACTGTTGCAAGACCATCTAATCCATCAGTTAGATTAACAGCATTAGACGAACCAACTATAACAAATATATAAAATGGAATAAAAAACCATCCTAAATTAATTACTAAGTTTTTAAAAAATGGAAAATATAAATTATGAAGCTCATTTGACTGATCGGAGAAATATAAAATAAATATTCCAATTAAAGCCAGAATAAGCTGTATGATAATTTTTGATTTCGATGAAATGCCATTAGAATTGTTTAACTTTATTTTTTTATAATCATCATAAGCTCCAAGTAAACCAAAAGACCCTGCAATGTATATCAAAAACCAATTATAAGGATTAGATAAATCACCCCATAAAAAAACTCCTGAAAACATACCCATTAAAATTATCAAACCACCCATAGTTGGTGTTCCAATTTTTTTTACTATGTGCTCACTTGGACCATCTTCTCTAATTGGATTATGAATTTGTTTTGATGAAAAAAACCTTATCAAAGGTCCTCCAACAATAAATACAACAAACATAGAGGTAAACATTGACAATCCAGTTCTTACAGTAAGGTATTTAAAAACGTTTAAAAAACCGTAGTACTCAACTAAAATAGAAAATAGATTATAAAGCATATTTAGACCTACTTTTAATTTTTTGCGCAATAGAATTAAGTCCCGTAGAGTTTGATCCTTTGATCATTAAATAATCACCATTTTTTATTTCCTTTTCAAAAAAAAATAAAATTTCTTTTTTAGATTTTAAAACCTTGCCTTTCATTTGTGGTTTAATTTTGTTAAATAAATGAATTATATCTCTTCCAAAAACATATATCTTTTCAATTTTTTTCATATTTATATTTTCTGCAGCTTCTTTATGTAATCTTTTTGAAAATTTTCCAAGTTCAAGCATATCTCCAAGTAGTAGAATTTTTTTACTTGGATCTACATTTAAATTATTAAAATTTTCTATAGCAAAATTTAATGATAATGGGTTAGAATTATAACTTTCGTCTAATAAAAAAAATAATTTTTTTCTAAATTTTACTTTTGAAAAATCTCCTCTACCATTTAATATCTTTAAATTAAGAAAAATTTTTTTATTAATTTTATTTAAATCAAAATAAATAGAAAATACAGCAATTGTTGCTAAAATATTATGAATATAACTTTTAAAATTTCTTTGAATCTGAAATTTATGTAACTCGCCATTTGCAATAATACATATTTCTAATTTTTTATTTAATTTAATTAATTTCAAAAATTTAATATCAGATTTATTATTTTTTCCGAAAGATATTACATTTAACTTTTTTCTCAAGGACTTGGTCTTAAAATATTCGAAGAATTTGTCATCTGAATTTAATACTGCATAACCGTCTTCAACAATATTGTCTATCAATTCTGATTTGGCTTTAGCAATACCATTTATATTTTTAAAATTTTTTGCATGTGCATAGGATATGTTTGTAATTATTCCAACATTTGGTTTTATTATTTTTGTTAAATTATTTATTTCACCTTTTTTATCCATCCCAACTTCAAAAATACCAAAATCTGAATTCTTATTTAGAGAAGTCAGTGAAATTGGAACTCCAATTTTATTGTTAAAAGATTTTCTAGAAAATACTGCGTTTGATAAATTACTAAATGTTGCCCCTAATATTTCTTTTACAGATGTTTTACCAGAGGATCCAGTAACAGATATTATGGACGCGTTTGAAGAAGCTCTAATTCTTTTTGAATAATCTGTTAAAAACCTAAGTACATTTTTTACCTTAATTTTTTTTCTATTTTTTTTACCTAAATTTTTACTTATCACTGATATTGCTGCACCATTTCTTATTGCAATATCTGCAAATTTATTTCCATCATTCATTTTTCCTCTTAAACTGAAAAAAATATCGTTTTTTTTAATGGTTTTTGAGTTTATTGAGCACTGATTAAAATCATATCTTTTATCTATTTTATTATTTAAAACTTCTGAGAAAATATTATTTTTCCAATAGCGACTAAGAGATTTATTTTTAATTTTAATTGCTTGTAATATACATTTATGATCAGAAAAAAATAATTTTTTCTTATACTCCTGATAACTTTCGTGACCTTTTCCTGCAATTACTAAAATTTCATCCGATTTGATTTCTTTAATTGATCTATTAATGGCCTCTTTCCTAGATGAAATTTCAAAAACCTTATGTTTTGATATTTTGCTTTTAATGTCTTCTCTTATTTTTTTTGGATTTTCTGATCTAGGATTATCGTCGGTTAGAAAAATTTTATTACAATATTTGTTTGCAATTTTTCCCATCATTTTTCTTTTAGGTTTGTCTCGTTCTCCACCACATCCAAATACGAGGTTCAATTTTCTTAATTTAAATTGATCTTTTATATTTCCTAAGCAAGTTTCTAAAGCTTCAGGTGTATGTGCATAGTCAAGTATTACCAAACCGTTATTATGTAAATTTCCAACTTTTTGCATACGTCCAAAAGCAGGTTTTAATTTCTGGATTGAATTTAAAATTCTTTCTAATTTTAAATTACTAGCCATGGCTGCGTAGATTGCCATCATTAAATTTTTTAATTGAATTTTTCCTATAAGGCTTGTTGTGATTTCGAATTTATTTTTTTTATGATAAAATGTTAATCTTTGCTTGTCCTGTAAATATTGATGATTAATAATTTTAAAATTATTACTTTTAGAACCAATTGTTAAATTTTTAAAATTTCTAATCTTAGATAAAAACTTGAGCTGTTTAGATACTCTAGCATCTTCATCATAAATAATTGTTGAATTCTTTTTCATTAACTTTCTAAATAAAATTAGTTTCGAATTTAAATAATCTTTATAAGTTTTATGATAATCTAAATGATCTCTGCTCAAATTTGTAAAAATCCCTATATTAAATCTTAAACCGTCTAATCTGTGTTGTTTTAAACCATGACTGGATGCTTCAAGTATTACATTATTCACTTTATTTTTACTTAAAATGTTAAGTATTTTACCTAAGAATATTGGATCAAGAGTAGTAGTGGTCAAATCTTTTTTAAAATTTTCTGATTTGACTCCTAGTGTTCCAATTGATGCAACTTTTACTTTATTAAATTTTAATATTTGATAATAAAAATCTGCAATTGAAGATTTTCCGTTTGTTCCAGTTACTGCAATTAAGTTTTTTGGCTTTTGACTGAATATTTTTGCAGAAATATTTGTAAGTAAAAGTCTAGGGTTTTTATTTTTTAAGTAAAGAACATTATCAAAAAAGCCTTCTTTCCTTTTTTCAGAAATTATAATTTTACAACCCTTTAATATTGCATTTTTAATATATTTATTACCATCGTCTTTTATTCCTTTAATGGCAAAAAAAATATGATTTTTTTTTATAGATCTAGTGTCAAAAGAAATTCCAGAAAATCTTATTTTTGAATATTTTTTTTTGAGTTTAGGATAATAATCTTTTAAGAACATTTTTTACGGTCTTAATATTTTGTGGCTAAAATTGGTCCAATTTTTTCAATAATTTGGCCAGTGACCCACACGGTTGTCCATCCTGCGGTATTCCTCCAATTTCCTTTGTAAGGTTGTCTTTCATCTCTGTATTCATAAACAAAATCTTTATTAGGTTTTGGTTCATCTAACATTACAACCAATGCAAATTTTGGATTTGAAGTTGGAAAAATTGATGCAAAAGTATTTATTTTTTCTTTAGAGTATCCTCCGGCTGATGGCTTATCAGCTGTGCCTGTTTTACCTCCAACATCATAACCTTTAACATTTGCAAAGCTTGCAGTGCCTTCTTTTGTTGAAACAATTTTTCTTAAGATAGGATTTATATTATTTGATAAATTATTTTTAAATATTTTTTTTGTTTTTTTGATTGTTGGATGTTTTATTATTGTAGGATTAATATCATAACCACCATTAGAAATTATCCCATAAGCTTTTGTCAATTGTATCAAAGTTGTTGCAATACCGTGTCCGAAACCAACAGTTAGTAATTTACACTTTCCCCAATTTCCTAATTGAGTTTTTCCAGTTTCTTCTATATCAAAATTTATATTTTCTATTAATCCTATTTTTCTAAGAAATTCATCAAATTTTTCTATGCCAATTTTTTCTGCAATTCTAGCAGATCCTATATTTCCTGATCTGATTAATATCTCCTCTGCTGTCAAATTTGAAGGAATCTTTTCATCATATTCTGAGATTGGATTTCCAGCACACATTATTCTTTTCTTCAAATCTTTAAATTCTGTATCTTTATCGATAATCCCATAATGTATTCCAGCAGCAAGTGTAAAGGTTTTAAATACAGATCCAAATTCATAAACCCCCTTAGTTGCTCGATTAATATATTTTTTATCTTTAATACTTTTTCTTTTATTTAAATCAAAATTAGGAAGTGAAATCATAGATAATATTTCTCCATTATTTATATTCATCAATATTGCTGCACTACCCTTGTTTGAGAAAATATTTTCTGAATTTTTTAATTCTTTTCCAATTAAATATTGTAAGTCTGTATCCAAAGTAAGTTTTAATGGTTTTTTTGAAGTTGTTAATTCATAATCATAACTTTTTTCTAAGCCAGATAATCCATTGTTATCATTATCGATTTGTCCTAGAACATGGCTAAAAAGATTGCCATTAGGGTAGATTCTAGCAATATTTTCCTCTTGAATAAATGATTTGTCACCCAAAAGTAAAACTTCATTTAATTTTTCTTGTGAAATTTTTTTCTTAACATAAAAAAATTTTTTTCCATATATTTGCTTTCTGAAGTTTTTATTAGGAAAAATTAATTTTAAATTAATTAATAGTTTTTCTTTATCAATTGTGAGATTGGGATTTATACCTAAGTTAACAATAGGAACCGTTTTTGCGAGTATATTTCCTTCTCTATCTAGAATTGATGATCTAAAATTATCTTTCTTTATTATTTTTTCAAACTTAGGTTTTTTTTCTAGACTTAAAAAAATTATTCTTGAAAAAAAAATAATTGAAATGATAAAAAAAATAAAAAAAATAAATGCAATTCTCTCAAACGAAATATTCAGACTTGATATTCTCGCATTAAAATTAAATTCGTTATTAGATTTATTTTTATTTAACTCACTCATTGTTATTATTTAATTTTTTTATTTCAAAATTATATTCATTTATTTTCAACAAATTTAAATTCTCTATTTTTTTTTGGATTAAATCATTTTCAAAATATAAACCTGAGTAAAAAATAAGTTTTTTAGGAGAAGTTAGGTAATTATAATCTAATAAAACTAATTCGTATTGACTTTCAAGAAGACTTATATTCTCACTTAAATCAAATATTTGCTTATCTAAGTTTTTTGTGGATTTTTTAATGATAGTTGTGGCTATGATTAGTAATATTATTGGAAAAAATAATAAAAATTTTTTCATAATTTAAAATTTCAAATTTTCTATATCGATTAAGTATTTAAATTTTTTAAATAACTCAGAAAAATCACAATTATCTTTTACTTTAATTGCATATCTTAATTTTGAGGATCTTGAAGGAGGATTTAAAATTATTTCCTTCCTAGTTGGTAATATAGGTTTTTTATGTATTAAATTGAAATACTTAATTTTTTTATTAGTTTCTGGTAGATAGCGTGAGGAATTTTCATTTTTTGAATAATTATTAAAAAAAAATTTTGTAATTTTATCTTCAATTGAGTGAAATGAAACTACTACAATTATGCCACCTACTGGTAATAAATTGAAAGCATTTATTAAACCATAAATTAATTCGGAAATCTCTTTATTAACAAATATTCTTAGTGATTGAAAAATCTTTGTAGATTTATTTATTTTTTTATTACTTTTTGGTTTAATACTTTCAATTATATTAATTAAATCCTCGGTATGAATAGTTTTATTTTCTCTTTCCATAATTATTTTTTTGGCTATTGGTCTTGAAAACTTTTCATCCCCAAAAAATTTAAATATTTTTATTAAATTTTCTTTACCCATATTTGAAATAACTTCATGACACGAGAAATTGTTTAAACCCATTTTCATATTTAGTTTACCTCTACTTTTAAAAGATAGACCCATTTCTAAATTTTTAATTTGATTAATTGAATATCCTAAATCAAAAATTATACCTTTTAGATTGTTAGGTTTTAATTTATTAATTTCAGAAAATTTCTGATGATTGAATGTAAATCTATTTTTATATTTTTTGATTAAATTGTTAGAATAGTAATTTACATTTGGGTCTCTATCTAAAGCAATAACTTTATTTTTTTTGTTTTGTAAAATTTTTTTTGAGTAACCACCTTGACCAAAAGTACAATCAATAAATGTGCCACCATAAAGAGGGGAAATGATACTTTCTAATTCATTTAGAAGTACTGGAAAATGATTGTTTTCCAGATTTATGGTGGCATTCATTTATTTTTTCGAAGACCATTAGTTTTTTTGTCTTCTTAAAAATGCGGGAATTTCTAAATCTTCTTCTTCACTTTGACTATCTTCTCTAAGATCACTTAATACACTTTTATCAACATCATTATTTTCTGAATTGAATAGCTCAGGAGTTTCTTCATCATCAAAATTAAAGTTCTCAAGACCATTAGAATTTGTTTCATTTACTACACTTTCCTCGACCCTATTTTCTTGGGAGATTTCTGAAGATAAATCTAAATTATTTTCGTCTGTTATTTGACGAGAATTATCTGAAAGTTCACTACTCTCCATACTCTCACTATTATTAACAAGAGATGTATCATTATTTTCACTTAAATTTAACTCTTCCTCAATTTTAAGAGCGTTTGCACCATTAGTGATCATTGATCCTGAAGGATTGGTAAAAGAAAATGATTGGGTAGAACCTGAATTAGTAAAATCTGAGTAACCTGGGTTCCTATTCTGAATTCTATGAACCATATTAATAACTGATTTGGGTTCAGGCTGTTGACCATCTAAGGCTGTAGCGACTATAGAAACTCTCATCAAACCATCTAAATTTTCATCAGTTATAGCACCAATAATTAATTCTGCCTCTGGATCTACTTCAGCTCTGACTTTATTAACTGCTTCATCAACTTCAAAAAGTTTTAGATCTTTTCCGCCTGTAATGTTAACTAATAAACCTTTAGCGCCTTTTAATGAATAGTCATCAATTAGTGGATTATTAATTGCTGACTCTGCAGCTTTAATTGCTCTACCTTCGCCATCGGCTTGTCCAGTTCCCATCATTGCTTTACCCATAGAACTCATAACTGTTTCAACATCTGCAAAATCTAAATTGATTAACCCAGGTCTAACCATTAGATCGGTTACGCTTTGAACTCCATGTAAAAGAACATCATTAGATAAAGAAAAAGACTCCTCAAAAGTAGTTTGTTCACTAGCGATCTTAAATAAATTTTGATTAGGTACTACAATTATTGTGTCTACATGTTTTCTTAATTCCTCTAATCCTTGCTCTGCTTTTCTCATTCTTGAAGGGCCCTCATAGTGAAAAGGAAGAGTGATTACACCAACCGTTAAAATATTCAATTCCTTGGCAGCTCTAGCAATAACATGTGCTGCGCCAGTCCCTGTTCCACCACCCATACCTGCTGTAATAAAAACCATGTTCGCACCTTGCAAAATATTTACAATTTCATTTAAAGACTCATCTGCAGCTGCCTGTCCAATATCCAACTTAGCTCCTGCTCCTAGTCCTTTAGTTAGATTCAAACCCATTTGAATTTTTGTTTGGGCTTTACTCAACCTTAAATCTTGAGCATCTGTGTTCACGGCAATAAATTCTACACCTTGAAGTCCAGAATCGATCATTCCATTAATAGCATTGCCTCCAGCACCCCCAACTCCAAGAACTAAAATTCTTGGCTTGAGCTCTCTTATATCTGGTGTTTTAAAATTTATTGTCATTTTTCCCCCTTTTAGTTATTAAATTGTTTTTCCCATTTAAGACTAGCTCTGTGAATATTTGATTTTTTTCTCGCATTTGCCCTAAATTTTTCAAAGTTTGTTGGCTCCCATATTTGAAATGTTTTTCCAAGTCCCACAAACAACATGCTATTTTTAATTTTTGCATGTTTTAATAATTTTGATGTAATTAAAATTCTTCCTTCGCTATCAAACTGTAAATTTATACTTTCAGATAATATTGAAGTTGTAAAATAATCCTTTTTTTCTTCGAAAGGATTAAAATTATCTATTGCACTTGAGAGTTTTTCGATTCTATCTTGAGGCCAAGCCTCTATGCTTTGATTATTAAATGAAGGATAACAAATAATTCCGTTGTAGCCCATAGTAGATAGATAAGATCTAAAGGGTGCAGGCACTGATACCCTCCCTTTCTTGTCTAGTCTGTTTTCGTATGTAGATAAAAACATAAGCCATAAATTACCCAAATGGGTATTTATGGGATATTATGGGTTTTATTGATACTCGTCAATACTTATTATTATACTCATTTTTTCTATATTTTTTATTTATTTCATAAAAAGTTTTTTGGGATATTAATTTTGAATGCCAGATAAACTATAAGCCGGGTTCTGTCTTTTAAACTTATCATTTATCTAGGCTTTAAATCACTTTAAAGCTCGAGCAA
>MDSZ01139651.1_pt1 | contig 23179 bp, 23 predicted proteins | sample 811201 | NCBI WGS metagenome assembly MDSZ01 (sample SAMN05326647, study PRJNA326480) | marine metagenome | isolation source: seawater | place: Indian Ocean: North | collected 2010
TTATTTGACGAAACAAAATGTATATTCTCAGTTATTATTCCAGAATATTGAACTATTTTATGCAAATCTTTCTTCAAAACAGTATCTTCTTCGTCATATATTAATATAATTTCATTTGGATTATATGTTGTTACGAACCGTTCTAACTCATCAAACGTAGATGTTATAATTTCATACTCTAAATCATCGTTTTCAAAAACAAATACTTGTCCCGTATACACATTTAAAACAGAGGCTCCAAGCATTAAAACATCTCTAATATGATTCTTTTTAAAAGGTTTATGTTTTTGTATCCAAATACACATAGTATTATTCGTTAATGAATTTATGTTCTCAATTTCTGAAGAAAAAACTGTCCCTGGAGAATAGACCTTATCTAAAACCCTTTTTATACTATTTCCTTCCGACACCTGAATATACACACCTACAGTAAATCCATCTTCAACGAGTTTATTTACCATTTTGTCCTTTGTATAATCTGGACCACCAGCCATTAATAACTGTTTGTTTTTATCATTAAATTTAACAACGTTTTTTTTGTGACTTACGTTAAATTCTAATAAACGGGCAGTTTCAACAATTTTACTACCACTTATTTCACCAGTCTCAAAATCTTTCAATCCATAAATTTCAAAAAATGAACCACATTGTAAAAGAACTACACTTTTCTCTCCGTAATCAGAAATTAATTTAGACGTATAATTAAAATATTCTATGTACATACTTTCATCTTTTTTATCGTTTTTTGTCATTAGTAATTTACTTCAAATATATTTAAACTGTTTTTAAATAAAATTGAACGAAATTTTCTAATCATACATAAAGACAATTAAAAATGATTCTTGATAACGACCAGTCTGATTATGGTTTCTTCTGTGATTTAGAAAACCATACTCCAGAAAAATCTTTTAACAAGATTCCAAAAAATAGAAAATATTTTGTTCCAGCAAAAAATAATAACTGTCATCGTGACGACTGCTTTTATGGTAATAGTTATGAATCACTTGATGCATTAGATTATATAAATTCAGAGGAATACAAACAGGAAGTTGATAAAAATCAAAAAACTCAAAAAGAATTTACAGAAGAAAATTCTAATTTTATTAGAAGCAAAATCTACGTATATATGTTTGTTTCATTTACAGCTTTATGTTATGTCACAATTATATTCTTTTAATCTTTATCGTTCATAAAATTGTATAATAATGTTTCCTTGTTGTAATTTTTTACCTCTCCACAAATTAAAAGTGCTGATTCATACATTTTCCTCAAAACATCATTTGGTGTTGTGCTCCCTATTTTTATAAATCCGTTAGTAATTAAATACTTTCTAATTTCAGAAATACTCACTTGTTTTATCATTTGTTGTTTTTCAATTATATTATTACGCATTGTCTTATTTGCCAACAACACAGATATTTCTGGTCTTATTTTTGACCTACCTGTTTTATAAGTCCTTTTAATAGTTTTTTTTCTATACTTTTTTTTTTTTGCTTTTTTTAAATTCTTCAACTTTTCTTGTGTTTTTTGCATTATCATCGTATTTTCAATTAATTCTGCTTTTTTATCATCATCCACTTTTCTCGTTCTATTCATATAATCTCTATAAGTAGGTAAACTACCATTCTTTAAGCATCCATATTTTGGAGCAGGAAGAGCCGTATTTGATAATTGAAGCGGGTTTTCATCTTTTGGTAAATCTAATTGTAAATCTATTGGAGTATTCACAATATTTGGTTTTATTCTTGATTCATGATTAGGAGCCGACTGTTCAAAATTTTTTAAACTATAATTATGATGTTTATTTTCAGTTTTTACATTCATATTATCAAAAAACTTAGTTGCAAGTTCAAAATCACCAGCTTCATTTTTTGGTTTTAAATTATTTTGATATTCATTAAATCTTTCCTTATTCTTTTCAGAATGGTGATTTCTAATCATTCTTAATATAGATCTTTTTCGTAAAGTATCATTTCTTGGGTTTGCTTTAACATTTGAATTCATTTTTATTTTTTCTTTTGGAGGTTCTCTTTTTCTTGTTCTATTACCAGTATTTTTTTTTTTAAATGAAAACAAATCAGGATTAATAGAAAATACTTTCTTCTCTTCCATAAATATATATTTTAAGCTATATATTTATAAAATATGTAATCAAAATTAGACAAACGCAAGTTCTATTGAATTTATCTTAATGGATTTTCATATTTATAATTTTTTCTTCAAGTAATTCATCAAATTCTGAATTGACGTTTGTTTCTAATAAATTAATAATAATTTTTGATTAAAAATTATATAAAATTACAATGAGTATTAAAGATATTATGAGAATCGGTATAATTAGATACCCTGGTTCTAATTGTGACATTGAAACTCTAAAATATTTTAGTGATTTGGGAGAAACATTTTATATATGGCATAATGAAGAAAATTTACAAATTTTGAATGATTTAAAATTGTTAATTTTACCAGGTGGTTTTGCATTTGGAGATAGAATATATGATAATGCAACAGGTGAACATAAAATATCTCCTGGAACGATGGCAGTAAATTGTCCTGTTTCCAAACTAATTATTGAGGCAAGTAAGCGTAAAATAGCAATATTAGGAATTTGTAATGGGTTTCAAATTTTAACCAAATTAAATTTACTTCCTGGAGAATTAGTGCTAAACAATAATGAACAATTTATTTGTAAAAAAGTGAAGTGTAGAGTAAAATATAATTCAAAAGAATTATATACAGAATTATGCATAGCAAATTCATATGGTAGATATATAAATAACGATGAACAAGGAACAAATAATAAGTTTCAATATTTTCTAACCTATGAAAATGGAGAGGTTGCTGGTGTATGTGATTATAATGATAAAATTTTTGGTATGATGCCACATCCAGAAAGAAACAATTATGATTTCAAACATATGTTATATGAAATGTTATTTGAAGACAAATCAATTAATAATCAATTTAGATTTGACAAGGCTTTAAAAGATTTGATGTTCAGTGAGCACATATCATACAAAACTACTCGAAAATATTTGAAAAAACTTCATACACAAGAAGATTGGGTAGTTCAAGGACCGGGGGAAAATGCTGGAATTGTGGATATTGGAAAATCAAAAGAAGGAATAGAATACTGTATAGCAATTAGAATAGAAAGTCATAATCATCCAACTTTTATAGACCCTTTTGAAGGAGCAGCAACTGGTGTTGGTGGTATACTTAGAGACATATTTACAATGGGAGCAAGACCTATTGGTATTTTAGATTTTTTAAGATTTGGTATAGATGACAATAGTAAACGTCTTCTAACGCAAGCAATAAAAGGAATATCTTATTATGGAAATTGTGTGGGAGTGCCAAATATAGGAGGAGATTTACAATTACATGAAAGTTATAATACAAATCCATTAGTTAATGTTGGTTGTCTGGGGTTGGTCAAAAAAGAAAATATAATATTAGGAAATGCATTAAATGAAGACAGATATTTAATATACGTTGGTAGTAAAACTGGAAATGAAGGTATCAATGGAGCAGCAATGGCATCCGCAACGTTTGTTGATAATACTATTACGAGTGAGTTAAAAAATAACATTCAAAAAAGCGACCCATTTTTAGAAAAATTATTATTAGAAGCATGTTGCGAAATAAGCGAGTATAAATTAGCAGAAGGCATGCAGGATATGGGAGCAGGTGGATTATTATGTGCATCGTTAGAAGTTGTAAAAAGAGGAAGAGAAAAAACAAACAAAGACTTGGGTTGTGAAATAGCGATAGATAATGTTCCAACCAAGTATGAAATGGAACATACAAATATTCTAATATCAGAATCACAAGAAAGAATGTTAATTGTTAGTAAAAAAGAAAATGTTGACAAGATATGCGAAATATTTAAAAAATGGGACTTGGAACACAGTGTAATTGGAAAAACCAATAACACTGGTAAATATAGTGTTAAGTTTGAAAATGAATTATTATATACACAAAATATGGATTCATTTAATGATGTGCATGACTATTCTAATTTATCAAGTGAAATAACTTCTACTTTTATGTCAAAAAGCAAAAAAGTAAAAAACGTGGAACTTTGGACTGTATACGATTCAACAGTTGGAGGTAGAACAATTAAAGGTCCTGATAAGCCTGGTAGTTATTCGATATTAGATATATATGAATTAAATAAACAATTAATTTTAACATGGGGTGAAACTTATGAAGAATGTAAATATCAAATGGATTTATTTGAAGGGGTAAAACCATTATGTATTGTAAATTGTTTAAATTTTGGTGATCCAAAACAAAGTATAAGCGATTTAAAAAATACAATAAAAAAATTAACTAAACATTGTAAAGAGGATAAAATACCAGTAGTGGGTGGAAATGTAAGTTTATACAACAGCACTGGTAGTTCTTCAATAAGACCTACTCCTATACTACTTATGTTAGGAATCACTAAGTAAAGGAATATCTTATAAATACATTGAATAAATATGCTTGTTTTCTTCCTCCTTCTTTTTACGATTATCTGAAAACATTTTAAACCCCTTTTTTATGTCTTCCATTATTAATTTCTTTCGTTTTTTTATATCTTTTCCATAGATTCTACGACTATGACAAATTTTAGTATACGTAAATAATTGTTCCATATCTCTACCATAAGAGGTAAAATCTTTGTAATTTTCCTTAAACCAATTTTTATCTATTTCAGCCTCCTCATCAATCAACCAATTATTGTTATCAACAATCTTTTTAAATATATCCAACAATTCGTCGCTATCGTATGGTTCCATCTTAAATCTCCATATAAATCTTGAATTTAAACCCTTGTTTGCTTTAAAAAAAGTATTATCAAGTTCTTCCTCATAACCAGCTATAATTACCATTAATTCTCCTTTATAATTACTTAATGATTCACAAAGTGTATCTAAACATTCTTTTGAAAAACTATCTTCTTTTTCAGATGAAGCTAAAGAATACGCTTCGTCAATAAACAATACTCCACCTAAAGCACTCTGTATAACTTTTGCAGTTTTTATCGCAGTTTGACCTAAATAACCTGCAATCAAATCTTGTCTCGAAACCTTAACAAATCGGTTTTCCTTCAAAACTCCTATTTTTGAATACATTTTTCCAATTATTTTTGCAATTTCAGTTTTACCTGTTCCTGGTGGTCCATAAATAACCGTATGTTTAAAATCACCCCCATCATCAGATATGTGTAGATTTTGAATAAAATACAAAAGTTGATCCAATACATTTTGTTTCAAATTTTTTATACCAATCATTTTCTCTAAACTAATTAGTTCTGGTTTTATTTTATTCAATTGCTTTACATCTATGTTATAATCAAAATCAGTTACATTATCATATTTTTCTATAATATCTAACAAATCCTTTAATTCTTCAATATTTTCCTTAATTTCTACTTTTTCTTTTTCCTTCTCTTCTTTCTCTTCTTCTTTGGATTCTGTTTTAAAAGCTGATTTCAATGGTATTTTAAATATTGTAGATTCAAATAGTGTATTTTCCCTCATCATTTGAAAAGCATTTAATAAACGTTCATCGGGTTCATTCAAAGAATTGTCAGTTTTCAAACTATTTAACGATGAAAACATGCCTGGGCTACTGGGACTTTCTTTAAAATTATTAGCAAATTCTGTCTTAATATTTGAAAGTAAATTTTTATCATATTTTGTTTGATTCCTTTTATCATAATTATCTAAGTAAGAAACAAAATTCTTAGAAAAATTTAACATAAATATATAATATTATATTCTTGTATATTATTTTATAAAATACTTAATAAAAAAATTGATTTGTAAGCCGTTTAATTTTTATTCACATAATAGAGAAAAATGCAAGAAATGAAAATGGTTAATGGACCTTCTGGTGTCTCTGCTACGGTGTCTAAAAAAAGAAAATACACTAAACAAACAGTGAAAAAAAACGATGTTCTTAAAGATTCCACTATTGAAAAGCAGAAACTAAAAAATGAAGAACGTCTATTGTTGGAACATTTAAATAACCAAATTGAAGATCCGTATTCATTAATTGAATCTTATTTCAAAGGTAAATATTTGGAAAGACTTGTCAGGCATCAGATTGAATCTTATAATCATTTTGTAAATTATCAAATACAGAAAACGATAGATATGTTTAATCCTGTTAAAATTCATTCTGAAAATGACTTTATTCAGGAAACAAATAAATATTTATTGGAAGTTTATGTATCCTTTATTAATTTCAAATTATATCCTCCTTTGATTCATGAAAACAACGGTGCAACAAAAACAATGTATCCACAAGAAGCTAAAATTAGAAACTTTACTTATGCGTCAACCATGACTGTTGACATTAATATTGATTATATTATTCGTAACAGTGAAAATATGGATAATCCTAAAGTTATTTCAAAAACTCTAAACAAAATCAATATTGGTAAAATGCCTATTATGCTAAAATCATCTATTTGTATTCTTTCTCAACAAGATAAAATTAATCAAGAGACAAATGAAGAATGTAAAATGGATTGTGGTGGTTATTTCATTATCAAAGGTTCCGAAAAAACTGTGCTTGGACAAGAGAGAGCAGCAGAAAATAGAATATATTGTTTTGATGGTAAAAATACAACAAAATGGGAATATGTTGCTGAAATTAAATCGGTCCCTGACTTTAAATGCATTTCTCCCAAACAAGTTGAAATGATGATTTCGTGTAAAAATAATGGTTTTGGAAACAGCATATACGTTTCTATCCCCAGAATAAAACAACCTATTGAATTGTTTGCTTTGTTTAGAGCTATTGGTGTAAATACAGATAAAGAAATTTGTGAATATATTGTTTTGGACATTGAAAAAGACAAAAACAAAGAAATACTTGAATTTTTAAAAGCATCTATTATTGATGGAAATAAGTATACAGATTATCAATCTTCTCTTGCACATATTACAACTTACGCAGCATATAATCCTATTAATATGGATAGAGAAACTGGGCATAAAAAGAAAACTGAGTTTACTTTGGAAATATTGGAAAACGATTTATTCCCTCATTGTAAAACGAAAGCACAAAAAATATACTTTCTTGGATATATGGCAAATCGTCTAATAAGAACAGGTTTGGGTTGGATACCTACTGACGATAGAGATTCTTATTTAAATAAAAGAATTGAATTGACAGGAACATTGCTTAACAATTTGTTCAGAAATTATTTCAATAAACTTGTTAAAGAAATGCAAAAACAAGTTATAAAAGAAATTAACAATGGTTCATGGAAATCTACCTTGGAATATGAAAATATTATTAATTTTACAAACATATACAAAATTATGAAATCAGCAACTATTGAAAATGGTATTAACCGTGCGCTATCTACTGGTGATTTTAGTATAAAACAAGCTAACTCAAGTAAAGTTGGAGTAGCTCAGGTCCTTAGTCGTCTTACATATGCTTCCAGTTTAAGCCATTTAAGAAGAATTAATACACCATTAGAAAAAAGTGGAGAATTAGTTGCGCCTCGTAAACTACACAATAGCACTTGGGGATTTCTTTGTCCTGCTGAAACACCAGAAGGACAATCTATTGGTATTGTTAAAAATCTTAGTTATATGGCTCATATTACTATACCAACAAATAGTTCGCCCTTGTATACCTATATTCTACCACATATTAAAAGAGTAGATGATTATAAGCCAAAAGAACTGGATAGTAAAATGAAAGTGTTTATTAACGGTTCTTGGCAAGGCATTAGTGAGGAACCAATAAAATTGTATGAAATGTTAAAAGAGCAAAAATATAAAGGAATTATAAACATTTATACATCTATTTCAATTAATTATAAAACATTAGAGCTACGAGTTTGTAATGACGGAGGAAGATTAACACGACCAGTTTTAAGAGTCCGTGACAACAAAGCACTTATTACAAATGAAGTAATAAGTAAAATTGTTTCTAACGAATTATGTTGGAATGATTTATTGACAAATTGTGTTTTGGATGAATCGGTTATTGAATATATTGATCCCGATGAACAAAACTTGAGTATGATTGCAATGAAATGTAAAGAGCAGTATACCAAAACACTTGATTGCACCTTTAATTACACACATTGTGAAATTCACCCAAGCACTATCTTTGGAGTTGTTGCTTCCTGTGTTCCTTTTCCTGATCACAACCAAGCTCCCAGAAATACATATCAATGTGCTATGGGTAAGCAAGCAATGGGTGTATATTCTACAAACTATGATAAGAGAATGGACAAAACTGCATATGTCCTCAATTATCCAAGTAGACCTCTTGTTGATACAAGAGTAATGAACTTTATTAATTTGAACAAAATTCCCTCTGGTTGTCAAATTCATGTTGCAATTATGACTCATACTGGATATAATCAAGAAGATAGTGTTTTAATTAATAAAGGTTCTATTGATAGGGGTTTATTTATGGCAACAATTTATCATACAGAAAAAGACGAAGATAAAAATATTATTAGAGATGAAATTATTAGATGTAAGCCGGACCCTGCAAAAACGAAGGGTATTAAATTTGGAAATTACGAAAAACTTAATTCAAATGGTTTTATGAATGAGAATGACCTTGTAGAGAACCGAGATGTTGTCATTGCTAAGATTGTTCCTATCAAAGAAAATCGTAATGACCCTACCAAAATAATTAAATATGAGGACCAAAGTAAAACATTTCGCACAAACGAAGAAACTTATATTGATAAGAATTACACAGGTAGAAATGGAGATGGATACAACTTTGCAAAGGTTAGAATTCGTGCATTACGTAAACCTATTCTGGGAGATAAATTCAGTTCCAGACATGGACAAAAAGGCACAGTTGGTAACATAATACCTGAATGTGACATGCCATTTACAAAAAATGGATTAAAACCAGATATTATAATTAATCCTCATGCTATTCCATCAAGAATGACTATTGGGCAACTAAAAGAGACTCTGTTAGGAAAGGTTATTTTGGAACTGGGAATGTTTGGTGATGGAACAAGTTTTGGAAATTTGGATGTAAAAACTATTTGCGAAGAGTTACAAAAATGTGGATACGAAAGTTATGGAAACGAACTTATGTATGACGGTCTAACAGGTAAACAATTAGAAACTTCTATTTATATTGGACCTGTCTTTTACCAAAGATTGAAACATATGGTAAGTGATAAGCAACATAGTAGATCTATAGGACCTATGGTAAATCTTACAAGACAACCTGCTGAAGGTAGGAGTAGAGATGGAGGATTCAGAATTGGAGAAATGGAAAGAGATGTCATGATTGCTCATGGTATGACTCGTTTTTGTAAAGAGAGAATGTTTGATGTTTCAGATAAATTCAGTGTTCATATATGTAAAAAGTGTGGTCTTATTGCTACTTATAATGATGGAACTAAAAATAAATTTCAAAGTAATTACGATTTTACAAAATATATTTGCAATACATGTGACAACAGAACGGCATTCGCAAGGGTTGAAATACCTTATGCTTATAAACTCATGTCACAAGAACTTCAAACCATTAATGTATCGCCTCGTCTAATTACAGAAAATTAATTTATTGTCTATAAATAATTGTTTATATTTATTTTTTTTGTGTTATTTTATTTTTTTATTAATGTTATATGTCCGAGGATAGATTTTCAATCATGATATTAGAACAAGATGTTCTTGAATATCATAAAAACAAAACAAAATATAACGAATATTATGTTCTTCATAAAAATGAACCCTACGGTGAAGAAAAGGAAGAGTTAAAAAAAAAAAGAGATTATTGGTACAATAAATATATGAAGAAAATGCGTTATCTGGAAGAAAATTACAGAAAAACAACTGTTTATACTGATTATCACAGAAAACTTGAAAACAGACAAAGAAGATATACACTTCAAAATAATCCTGTACGCATTTCACTTCCATCAATTGCTTCTGCTCCACCTATTGCTTCTGCTCCACCATTACCTGAAAGACCAATCACGCCTATTATAATCCCAGATGCTGTTCCTTTATCTCCAGATAGACCTAACCGAGCATGTAGTCCAATTATTATACCTCCAGAATATTGCACACCACTATAAATATTATTAGTATTTATTATCTATTTTAAAGTATATGAATTGTAACATTCCTTCTGAAATTGTTAACAAAATTATTGAATTCAAATTTGGTCGTTGTGAAAAATGTAAAAAATACACGCATTTTGATGAATTAACAAGAAATTGCAGAATATTTGAATATAGAAGCGTTTTTCACGATGATTTTTGGTCATACGACAACATATTTAATTTTAATCTAATTTGTGAAAAATGTGTCAATAAACACACTGGAAAAGTTATAATTAATTTGCGAGACAACACATATAGTTGGATTCAAAAGTCATAATAAGATGTCTTTAAATACTTTTTTTAACAAATAATAAATTGTTAAAAATTTAAAATATACTCGTTTTTTTATAATGAATTCGTTAAAATCTGAATTTTTAAATATTGAAAGTTTTGAAAACTTAACCAAAAAACTAATGTCAAAAAAGACAATTGATTTAGCAAAAACTTATATTGAAGAAACAAAATCGTCTTTTTTTGTTAAACCAAGAGACCTTTTATCTGCATTTATGGTTTATAAATTTCCAGATGATTCTATCGGTAGCAGTGAAATTGAAGTTAACAAAAATGTTATCAAATTTGCAAAACTATTTATTGAATGTGAAGAAAGTGAAAGAAAATCTAACTTAGTAAAATATATTCATCATTTCAAACTGTGGAAAAAACAAGATTTAGAAACATTACAGGAACAACTTTTTAATGAATATCACCAATTAACAGTAGATATAGTCAATACTGATGACCCAGATAAAAAACATGTATTTGAAACTGTGCAAAAAGAAATTGAAGAATGTGCATTTAGAGTCGGTGGTAATTTATTTGTAAACAAAATTAAAAGTTATGCACCCGTTCTTTTAAATATAGATGAATTAAAAAATCAATATACTCAAGCGCATTATGATTTAATTTGTCAACAATTTGATGAGGGAAACTATGATAAAATTAAAGGTATATTTACGTTTGTAAAAAATGTTTGTAAACAGCTTAATAAAGAAGATTCTACCATAGATGAAGTTTTAGATGTTGATTTTATTATAACAAGATTGCAAAATAAGTCATACAATAAACAAGAATTACTAAACTTATTTGACTATATGTTTACGCTTATCAGAAATATTCAATCCTCTCAACATGATCAAGAATTAGAAATGTTCACAAAAGAAATGCATAATGAAGATATCTATATACCAAAAATATTATTCAAAATGGTTGATTTTATAAAACAAGTTGTTTCCGATTTAGAAAATATCAAAGAAAAGTATAATGAATAATACAATTGCAAAACCAATACCTACAAGAAGGAAACCTTCTAATTCAAACACATATTCCCCTTACCCTGTAACTATATTTACAACTCCACAGCAAAACAAAACTGGTTTGGTTGGTTTCATTTCCAAAGCTTTTAATCTTCCAAAACCATACAAAAGTAAAAAAAAAACAAGGAAGTTATCACCTATTCAAGAAGAAAGTGAAGGAGGAAAGAAAAAACAAAGAAAATCAAGAAAAAAAAAGTATTCAAAGCGTAAAACTTTAGTAAAATGAAAATACTTTTCTTATTGAATTTAAGAAATCTCCAAAATGTGAGGTTTTTATTTGTTTATTTTTACGTTCCTTCATAGCATTATCATCTACTATAACCAGACGCTCATGATACATTCTATCAATTACATATATTTTATACGTATTCTTCGTTACAGGTGAAATTGGAAAGTAATTACGGTTCATTTGAACAAAATTTTCTACAGTTTGTTTGCTTGATGGTATAGAAATTGTATCACTGTTTAATGTATCGTGTGCAAATATATCTAATACTTCATTCTTATATAATAAGGTGTAATCTTCAATTGTTTGTAATAAACATTCAATAAGTTCTTCAGTTGTTATATCACTGTTAACTTTTATTTTTAATGGTTTATTTATAACAGTAGTATTGATTTCAAAATTGTATATCATTGTAGGTAAAATTATTTTAATTGAGATAAAAAAATAAAAAATACATTTAATCAATTTTTTATTTTTTTTTAATGTTCATTTTTCCATACCTTTCTGCCTGTATTAATTCTATTTCCTTCATCCAACCTCTTATAATAATTAGTCTTTTCACACAAGATATTTTCATGTGAGTCACCATAATATTTTTCCATATTTTGAATACACAGTCTATGAAAATGTAATCCCTGTTCAAAATACTTCTTCTTATAAAGCTTATTCGCTAAATTTCTGTAATGTTTTGACTTTGTAATACTACTCATTTTAGAATTATTAATTACATTTGTTTCTGTTTCTATCATACGATTAATTGCACTCTTTTCAATTACTCTACTCTTCTTTTTCTCATCATATTGTCTTTTTACATATAGTAGAGTCTTTCTCATATGCTGTTCATCCTCAGTCAAACCAATATAAGGCTTATCAATAAGTTCTATATACTGTCTTTGGTGGCTGTTCAACTTCTTAATCCAATTTCTGTTATTCATTTTTGCAATTATACTATAAAAAAATATAGTATAATTTTCATCAATTTTTTAAACTTGCATATCTATTATTGTTTTATTACAATATTTTTCATCTTTTTCACATCCGTAATACGTTCTCCCCATTTTTTTACACACTAATCCTGTCATACCACTTCCCATAAATGGGTCAAGAACTTTATATCCTTCTTTTGTTGTGCAATTCAAAAGTCTTTCAATTAATTTAAACGGCTTTTGTGTTGGATGCACCTTTTTATATGTTCTATCATAGAAATTTATATCACTCCACACGTCTGTTAATCTTGTTTCTATATTAAACATAAATACATAATCATCATATTCTATATCAAATTTTCCAAACAATTCTTGCAATTTATCCCAATCTGTTCTTGTAGGATACTGAATATTTTTTTGTTTTAATCCTGCTATGGTTGACCAAGTGCCTCCTCCGTTTGTTGCTTTCCCTAAATGCAAATTTATTTCACTTGAAGTCTTTTTACTTTCTTTTTTCTTTTCCTGTAAATACTCTTTGATTATATGTCTTGCTTCTTTATGAAAATAAATAACATATTCGGTTGATGTTGGAAACATTTTCAATTTATCACTTGTTCTTCCTGCTACACTTTGCAAACCTTTATCAATTGTAATATGTTGTCTATAAGTAAATCCATGCTTTTCTGCCAATGGAATTAAATAACTTAACTGATAAGGAAAACCAAATAACCACAAATTACAATTATATTTTGAAACTGCATTACATTTTTCAAATATATTTTCAATCCAATTTAAATACTCTTCCAAACTTTTCCATTCTTTATCCCATTTTTCATTTACTACGTTGAAATACGGAGGATCTAACACTATACAATCTACCTTAATATTTTGTTCTTTTAATCTTTCCATGTATTTTAAACAATCCTCATTGTATATTGTATTTTCTTTTATCTCCATCTCATTTTGCATTCTTATATGTAAAATGAAATACATTTATATCAATTTTTCTTTCCTTTTTTCTTTCTTGTATGTTTTTTCTTATTTTTATTATTTTTCTTTGTTTTTTTATTTTTTTTCTTCTTTCCACCATTCTCTGGCGTTGTTGTTGGAGTTGAAAATCCAAAATTTAATACCGTATTTACCCTTGGCTTTTTATCAGAGCTATCTACTTCCATTTTATCTTCTTCTTCTTCATCTTCTTCTTGTTCCTCTTTATTAAATAGATTTTCTCCTCGTCGCTTCTTAGATAATTCCTCCTGCTTTCTTTTTTTTGCATCATAGCGTGCTTCTTCATCTGCTTCTTTTGTTTGTCTTGCTTTAAGGTCAAGTGTATAAAGATCATCGTCTTTTATTCCTCTTGCCTTTCCTGTTAATCTTACTTTTCCTATTGGATTACATATTGACATTTCAGCATTTAATGCATCAAGTTCTTGCTCTCTACGTTCGCTAATATAACCATCATATTCTGGATATTTATTACATAAATATCTTGAAAATTTATCATCTTCTACTTTTTTTGATAATCTAAATTTGATACCATCTGGAGAATAACCATAATTTATTACTATTATTCTTTGTATCTCATCATTACCTGTGGCATCTTGATATATTCTTCCTATTGTTTGTTCACCATCTATTCGTAATAACTTTATTCCACCTTCTTTTATTACTTCAAATTCAAATGGTCTTCCATAATTATAATTATTTATATCATCCTCAGACAAACCAAAAAATACATTGTCTTTTTTACTTAACATTTTATTATTTACTCTATTCAATTCATTTTCTGTGTTATTTTCAAGATTAAAATTACTATCTCCTCTATATATTTTTACTCCTTTTCCTAATGTATGAAAATATAATCCTTTATCTTCATCATATTCAAGTATATTTGGAAAATTTTTTGACATATATATTAACACAACAATATTATTCAAATATATTATCTAAATTTTGCAATAAAGATATTTTTTCTTTTATTTTGTTTACATCTATATTTCTTTTGTATTGTTCAGGATTTTTTAATACATCTTTAATTAATTCTACATCACGATTAGCCTCTCCTGTTAAAGATATTACATCTTCACCAAAATAATCTTTAATATTTTTACAACCCCAATATATAGGTGTTGTTCCACAAAGCAATGTATTTGTTATTTTTTCACTAAAGTAATGGTTTGATTTAACATTTTCAATGGCAATATGAAAATCGTAACTTTCATATGGTTCTAAATTATCAAATTCGCCTTTTAATCGTGACGATTTTATCTTATACAAACCACATCCACGCCCATATACATCAACTGGTAATCCTTGTGTTAATATAAGAGACGTTAACTCATGTCTATACTTGTGTCCAAATGTTTGATATTTCATACTAATCATTATTGACATTCTATTTTTCTTTTCTGGTATGTGTCTTAATGGTGTAACATGCCACATATAACCATAGTGCTCCACAAAAGGTTCCGGTAAATTTAACTTATCTCCTATAAAATATTTTCCAATATTATTTACAGCATAATTTACAAAATTCTGTGTTAAATTTAAAAAATGCAAAGGTTCATAAGCTAAACCTATTACATTTTCTTTTGGTATATTATTTTTAATAACTGGCATAGCTGTATTAACAATTATAACATGTGTATAATCATTATCTGTTGTAAATTCTACTTTTTTACCTTTTCCATAAAAATCACACAAATCTGTTTCACACAATCTTTCATAAACTTCTTTACAATTTTGTGAATCACAGAAACTTGAATAAAATTTAATTTTAAACATTATTCATAATAAGTATAAAATCTTTATATTTTATCTAATTCAAATATAATTGTATGTCTGAAGAAAATGTATTTGTAAAGGATAATTCTGAAATAAATGATATACGTAATCCACCTGAATTTAAAGGTATTACTTTTTCAGGATATAAAAAAACAAAAGTCAGAGACCAACTTATTAATGGTTTAAAATCAAAAAAAATAGAAGAAGCATGTAACTGGTGCGCAGAACTTGTTTGTGCAGGTCATTACATGGAAATTTGGGAAATATACCTACACTACGTAGGTAAATACATACATTTAGGAAATCCAAAAATAGCTATTTATTTAAGCAAACGGTATGACATATTTAAAAATACTATAACAAATGGAGAATTTCTTAATGAATTGCAATTAAGAAATCATCCCACTATACGAAAACTTTTTGCTGAAATTACATGCACTATATGTTGTTCAGAAAAAAAAAATAGTTTTGAAGTAGTTAAAGTCAAAAAAGATGAAGAATTTGATATTACAAAGATTTCAGAAAAACTTATTGCACCAAATATACATTTTATTCAACCGATTTTTAAACAAGACGATCCAAAAGAATTTTTTATTATTGCTAATGAATTTGCTTTCAATATATCCGATGAAAAAAAAAACATGTTAAATGCTTGTTATTGGGTTGAATGGGCTATTGAATTTGAAAACAGTTGTGCTAAAAAGAAAAATAAGTGTTTAAGTGAAGCAAGACCCTTTGTTAAAGTTGAAAACAAATTTAGAAATGATATTATTTGGATTATATGGGACGCTATTTTCTATTATTCCAAAAATAAAAACCCATTTATTGTTGAAACTATAAATAATTTGTTTAATCTATTTTGCATTAAATACACTACAGCTGCTGCTAAAAAAAGAAGGCATTTATTATATTTTTCAATTTCTCTTTTAACAGAAGAGGTAAAAACAGATATTGAATTAATAGATAACAAAAACAAAATAATTGTTGCTAACGTTGTTCAAAAGATAAACACTGTCTATAAGGAAATTAAAAAAAATGAACATAGCCCGAATACTGACTATTTATTTGCAAATCTTGATAGAGAAAACGCATTTGAAAGGTCAATGAAAAAATTAGAATTAATAAACTCAGTTGACCCGAGAACCGGAAAGTAAATGAAAATTAAATTTCACTATGTTCATCTTCCCAATTATCTAATTCTTCATGTTTTAAAGATATTGAAGCTCTTGTTGGTTTATTTTTCTGTATTGTTTCTTCTAAATCACTTTCTTTCATATCCCATTCGTTTAATTTGATTCTATTACTGTAATTTAATTGTCTATTTTTTATATGATAATAATTTCTTGATTTTGTATCCATAATTATTTCAAATTCTGTTACTAATTCCTTTTTATTTTCAATAATTAAATCATATTCCTCTGTTAACTTTTTATACAAACCAGACCATTCAATTAACTTTTTCTTAGGATCATGATGTATCCAAACATTTCTACTCATCCATGGTCCAAGAACATCCATTTGATAATCTAAATTATTGTGCAATAAAGAGAACTTTTCCCTTAACACCTGTATCTTTTCTTTCATTTCATCTAATTTATAATATTTTGATATTGATAATAAGAGTGAAATATATGTTGATATAGATATTGAAATTAATGAAATCACATCATCAGGAATTGTAAACTGCACTCTTGTTGCTTGTAAAAATCCTGAAATTGTAGATAAAAATATAACTGATGTTTGGAAATGGTTAACTAAATTATCTAAATCATGATATTTTAAATCCAGAAGTCGTTTGTTCTCTTTACATTCTTTTAAAACAACTAAAAAATTTTTTTTTATACATCTCAATTCATTCTTAAAAATTATATATTCAGTTTGTTCAAACCAATCTGCATTGTTATTCATTATTAAATTACTATAATCTCCGTATTTATCTATTAGTTGTATATCATTACTTAAATCACTTACAAAAACACCGCTTGAATCGGTTGTAAATGATATTTTATTTCCTGACATACTATAGTTTTTACAAATATTTTATATCTAAATTAAATATAAAATATTATATTTCTTTTGGACTTCTTGATAATATTATTTTATTTACCTGATTTTCTTTCTTAGTTATAATATTTTGAAGACTTTTTAACATATCATTTATTGAAGAAAACTCCCACAATTTTTTATTATAAATAAATTTATAAACATTTATTATTTCTAATATATCAATCTTAGAAATGATCAAATCAGTTACACCTGATATATTCAAAGCTGTTATTAATTTATCTACATTTAAATAGTTCACTGCTCTTAATCTTCCCGTTGTAGTTCCGTATTCATTACCTGTTTTTGCAATCATTTTTAATTCTTCATTTGTTGAAGGTATTTTATCAAAATCAGGGTCAGCTCCTACCCGTGTATCATAAATCTTAATAGCACCGTAAATTTTTCTTATTTTTTGTGGTGGAAAACCTAAACTGCATGCACTATATGGCAACGTGCAACTACTTGTTACAAAAGGATAATTTCCATAATCAATATCTAACCAAAAACCTTGTGCTCCTTCACATAAAATTTTACCACTTAACTTTTCATCCCAAATAAAACCATCTAATTCTTTTTTATAATCATTAGCTGTTTTTCCAATACGAGAATATTTGTCTTTATAACAAGGACCTATACCTCTTCCTGTTGTTCCTAATTTATCTTTGTATTTATTTGTATCTTCTTCAATATGTTTGTCCGTTACAATGTGTGTTTTGGGTGATACCTTAATTAGGCTCACATCAAACCCATTACTTTTTAAATATTCAACTTCTTTATAAAATGAATCTATATTTAAAACACATCCAGGACCAATAATTGATTTAATGCCATGAAATATTCCACTCGGTATCAAATGTGTTGAGTATTTTTTATCATCAAAATATACTGTATGACCCGCATTGTCCCCACCTGACCATCTACATACATAATCATAACTATTTTTATTTGTAAGACTTGATACTATCTTTCCTTTTCCCTCGTCTCCCCATGCTAAACCTACACATATATCAACATACTCTACTGTCATAGTAAATATAATCTATATTTATTATAATATTTATTCTTTAACTCAATACATTATTTTTGTTCTTAATTTAAAATGAAGAACCAAATGAACCTCCCAATAATCCATTTGCTGCCATTGGACCTGGATTCATCATTTCATTTGTCATTTGAACACCTCCGTGTATCATATTGTCATATGCCTCTGTAGGTCCTGTTTGTCTTGTTGTTGCTACAGGAGCTGGTGGAAACATACCAGATTGCATATTTCCGTTATCTAAGTAATCGGCTTGACTTGGGGCATGGTTTGAAACTGGTTTTGATACTTTTACACCATTTTTCATACCTTCTTTTTTGTCATAACTGGTTGGTCCATTATATAATTCTACTAATCTATCTACCATAATATTTACTTTTAATCCTAATTTTGTTTGGATGCTTAATACAATAATTAAAAATGCTAAAATAACATTTGTTAAAGTTAAATTTTCATATTTAAATCCACTATAGGTTGGTAAATAAGTAATCACTCTGTGAATGATAATTATACCAGCAAACATTACTGTTAATTGAATAAAAATTTCAACTAAAACTTCTAATGAACTTTTTTCAGAATCAGCTTCTGGAATAAAATGATGAATTGTCTTATTTAAAATAACAACAGGTATTACACCCATTAATGCATATTGTAATACATTTAATACTTCGGCATTGCTCTCTTCTGTCATTGAAAATACATGAGTAAAAAATGTTTTTTTAACTACTGAAGTCTCTTGTAACATATCCATTTCTATAGAAGACCTTTAGAAAATATATAAAGAATAACTTAATATTTAATTATGGATCATCAAGAATATCAATATTTGAATCTTATTAAAGACATATTAGAAAACGGCAGTTTTGAAAAAACAAGAAACGGAACTACTAAAGTTCTTATTGGAAGCTGTATGCGTTTCACTTTAAAAGATGGAACAATACCTATCTTAACTACCAAAAAAACTGCATGGAAAACATGTCTAAAAGAACTATTATGGTTTATTAAAGGTTCTACAAGTAACAAACACTTAAATGATGAAAATGTGCATATATGGGATAAAAACTCCACTTCTGAATTTTTAGAAACAAGAAATTTACAATATAAAGAAGGCGATTTGGGACCCGTTTATGGTTTTCAATGGAGACATTTTGATGCTAAATATATTGACTGTGATACTGATTATCAAACTCAAGGTATAGATCAGTTAAAACAGGTTATTAATGATTTAAAAAATGAGGAGACAAGGACTTCCAGAAGACTTATTGTTTCTGCTTGGAATCCCAATCAGATTGACCAAATGGCTTTACCTCCTTGTCATCTTTTGTTTCAGTTTCATATAAAAAATAACACTCATTTATCTTGCACCATGTATCAAAGAAGTGGTGATGTAGGACTTGGAGTTCCTTTTAATATTGCCTCTTATTCATTTTTAACTCATATTATTGCTAAACATTGTGATCTTATACCAGATGAATTTATACATTTTATTGGCAATGCTCATATATATGAAGACCATATTGAACAATTAAAAGAGCAAATTAAAAGAGTTCCTTTTACTTTTCCAAAAATTAGAATAAAAAATAAATATGAAAATATAGAAGACTACTCTATTAATGATATTGAATGGATTGAAAAATATTTACATCATGAACCTATACACATGAATATGTCTGCTTGAAATTTATATTAAATAAAATTATAGATATAGAGATTATTTTTGTATTTATTTATAAATGAGTGCTGCAAACGCATCTGCTATTAGAAGAAGAGCTGGAAATAATCCCTCAACATCAGCCACACCTACTACTAATAATGATTTACAAGCAAACCAACCTCAACAAAAAGGACTTACAATTCAACAAGTTATTTCCAATTTTGATAGACGAATTAAAGAATTAGAACTTAAACCCATCAATCAAAATAATATTTCTACTGAAGATTCAACTGTGTTTAGTAGAGAAATTATAGAGGAATACAATAGTAGATTTGAAATTATTGCAAATGAAATTGCAGACCTTAAAAATGCAATGTTAAAACTTCAAACTTTTACAATGGAAGTCAATAAGTCTCTGCACGATGATAGAATACGGGTTTTATCTGATATTGATACTACAGATACAAATATCAAATTTGAAGTAGAAAATACAGAACCTATTCTTGAAAACGATAAATTAGAAAATAATAATATAAAAGAAACAGAAAACTCTCAGCAAACAAATTTAGAAAACATAGAATCTGTTATTGAACCTGAAAACCATGAATAATAAATTAAAAATACATAAATAAAGAGTTTAGTAAATAAATAATATATATAATAATTATTAATACATATTATGTCAGATTTAGAAAATAAATTAGAAAAATTAAAAAATAAATTTTACGAGGATAATAAAAAACACACAATATTCAAAAACAAACAGAAGATAGAATGTGCAAAATCTATATCCAATTCAATAAATTTTGATTTATTAATGGAAAACACGTTTCAAACAAACGAACAAACAAACAAAATTATTTTCCATTATCCTATTTTTAAAACATTCGCCAACTCTGATAACGCTGATAAGATAATAAATTATTTCTTTCAAATTGTAAAAAATAAAATAAACTTGTTTCAAACCTATGAATTACACATTAATATGGATACATATACAATTACATCACATGAAAGATTCAAAAATATGTATTACAAATTATTTGAAAAAAATAATCATGAAAATTTATTATTTAATATAAACTTAACAACATTAAACGTATATAACGGTCCCTCCATATTAGTCACATTAAATCCTTTTTTTTCAAGTTTCGTTAAAACGGAGGTTTCCGATAAAGTTGTTTTGTTTTCTAAAAAAGATACAGGTGATAAACTGAAAAAATTGATTCCTTAAAATGAAATAAAAAGACTTCAATTATTTACATCAATAAAATGAATATCATTATCAATGATCTTAATAAAGCAGAGGTATTTACAAACCTTTTTCAACATATTAAATTATTTTCAGACCATATAAATATTACTTTTAATGAAGAAAAAATGTATTTGCAAACTATGGATTCAGCAAGAGTCTCTATTTTTGAAATAATTTTGCCAAATTCATGGTTCAATTCTTATGAAATAACAGATACAGTCACATTAGGTATTAACGCAAATGTATTATTTAAAGTTTTACATAGTCGTGACAAAGAACAATTAATCACTATGAAATGTGAATCAAATACAGACAATCTACTAATTAACTTTACAAATGATAATAAAAATAATTTTGATAAACATTTTGAAATCCCCCTAATGGAACTTGATATTGAATTGATGGAAATTCCTGGTTTTGAAAGTAATACAGATATTGCACTTCCATCAAGTTATTTTGCTGGTATTATATCACAACTTCAAATATTTGGAGACACTATTGAATTTATTTGTTCAGAAGAAAAAATAGAGCTTATTTCATCAAGTTTAGAATCAGGTAAAATGATGGTAAACATAGACGTAAGTGAATTAACAGAGTATTCTATTACTGAAGGAGATGATATGAAAATCTCGTTTAGTTTAACAAGACTACATAATATTTGTATGTATCATAAGATATCAAAAGAAGTTGAAATTATATTGACAAATAACTTTCCAATGAAAATTCGGTATAAATTGGATTTGGAAGATGCAGAGATGGTATTTTATTTAGCACCAAAAATAGGAGATGATTAAAAATGCATTTAAATAGACAATATATATTATTTATATTGTGTATATGAATTTATTTCTACAACTTGTCTTGTTTGTATTTATTTTTTTAATATACATACATATAACTCATCAATACAAAAAAAGTGAAGATTTGGAGGTATATGAATTAGATTATAAAAATAATCAATATTTGCAAGACGTTTGTAACGTAAAACAACCCTCTATTTTTTCATTTAAACCTGTTCAACCTGGTTTCTATGAAGAAGTAAACGCTGATAAGATTGAAGATATTGAACAGTATGACGTTAAAGTAAAAGATACTTTGGATTATTGGAATGAAGACATTGAATCTGTTGATTATGTATTACTTTCACACAAAAGTAGTCAATCTTTAATGAAAACAGACACAAAAGGTAACTATATTAGTGAAGAAAATGATCATTTTATTGAAGATTGCGGATTATACAACCAATTTGAAGAATGTGATGCTTATTTAAAGCCTCATTTTTCAGTTTATACAAAATATGATATAATGTTTGGTTCTGAAAATGCAAACACTCCTTTTAGATATCATAATAATTACAGATACTTTATTAGTGTAAATTCAGGTAAAATTAGAATGAAATTAACACCTTGGAAAAGTTGTAAATACTTATATCCTATAAGAGATTACGATACTTATGAGTTTAAATCTTTAATTGATCCATGGAAAACACAAAGAAAATACTATTCAAATATGGAAAAAATTAAATTTTTAGAATTTGACTTGACAGAAGGTCAGGTTATTTACATCCCTCCTTATTGGTGGTATAGTTTTAAATATTTAGAAACAGATACATTACTAACAGCGTTTACATACAACACCATTATGAACTGTGTTTCTAATTCAAAAGATTTATTATTGTATTATATACAGCAAAGTAATACTAAAACCAAACCAGCTAAGACCATAGATTTACCTATATTAACAAATGAAGAAGTCAATAATGAAGCGGAAACAGAAAATAATGTAGAAAATTTATGATTTTTGAAAAATAAATTGTAAAAAAAAA
>MDSZ01125071.1_pt1 | contig 23173 bp, 25 predicted proteins | sample 811201 | NCBI WGS metagenome assembly MDSZ01 (sample SAMN05326647, study PRJNA326480) | marine metagenome | isolation source: seawater | place: Indian Ocean: North | collected 2010
ACAACAGATGCCGTACATAGAAAAAACAGGTAAAGAAAAAATTAAAGAACAACTTTGGCAATGGGAAGGTGTTATGCACGATCCTAACATCGATGGTTTTAATGGTTGGGGTTGTAAGCAAAAGATATATGAGATATATTTCTATGCTAAAGAAATGTTAGAAAAAGCACCCAAGTATTCAGGCGAAGATGAATGGCTCAAAGATCAGAATGTAAAAAAAGCATTCGAAAAATTAGGGAGATAAAATGAAAAAGAAAATTATAATTATGGGTGTACTAGCAATATTTATTAGTGCTTGTTCATCTATAGCAAAATATATTCCATCAGACTTTGACTCTACTGAGTTTGGCAGACTTGCTGAGTTACATGTTGTTGCTAGTCAACCACTAGATGGTGAAAATTGGTGCGGTACTTTGGATTTAGGTACCATGTGGTATCATGCAAGTATATTGGCTGTTTATAGTGAACACAGACTAAATGAAAATATTGCAGGCATATACGATGAAGTTTTAAGTTTAACTACAGAATTAAAAGACAGAGAGAATCCAAGTGAACCATACTGTAAAATTAAACGTACTAACATTGCAAAAATTACAAATGATGCCCTCATGATATTTGGAGATAGAAAATGAATTTAGAAGAATGGAAATCACAGAAAGAACAAGAAGTATTAGAACTTAAAAACTTATGGGAAAGTGGTGGCATAAGTGAAAGTGAATATAAAGAGTTAGTAGAAGATATCACCGACATTGCAAAAATACAGTCTGATCTAGGCACCGAAGATCTTAAAAACAAAGCAGTAAAAATTATTGATGGATTAAAAGTAATAGCCGGTTTACTCTAATGCAAAAAACATTGAAGTTAGGCATCATTGGCAAAGGTTTTGTCGGCTCAGCAGTAGCAAACGGCTTTGACCGTGATGTCGAACAGTTTGTGGTGGATCCACTATTCAACGACAACACAATTAGACAACTTGTCAAATATGATCCACCACTACTTTTTGTTTGTGTTCCTACACCTCCAAACGAAGATGGAAGTGTAAACGTTGACACAGTAAAAGAAGTATTGTCTGAATTGAACAATGAAAATTATAAAGGTGTTGTTGTGCTAAAAAGTACAATAATACCAGATTATTTACACGAATTCAAAAAAGCATTTAATTTAAAAATAGTTTACAATCCAGAGTTTCTAACAGAATCAAATGCAATGGAAGACTTTAAAAATCCTCCATTTCAAGTGTTTGGTGGTAAGTGGAGAGATTGTGAAGTAGTAGAAAAAGCATTTCTCAGACACAGTTCAGTAAGGATTGTCCCTACATTTAAGGTAGACTTGACTACAGCAAGTTTATTAAAATACACAATTAACAGTTGGTTAGCAACCAAAGTAATGTTCTTCAACGAATTAAAAGTATTGCATGAATTAGGTAGTAGTATGGTAAGTTGGGAACAATTTACAGACATGTTAAGCAGAGATGACCGTATAGGCAAATCTCACATGCAAGTCCCAGGACCAGATGGTAAAGAAGGTTTTGGTGGTCATTGTTTTCCAAAGGATACAGAAGCATTATTACACTATGCTAATAAAAAGAATATTAAAATGAGTGTGTTGCGTAAAGCAGTATCCACAAACAAAAAAATAAGAAATTCATAAACCTATAAGATAAGTATCTGTATGGAGAATAATTTTGTAGTACAGGACCCTTTGTTGCCAGAAGATTTGGCACAAAGATTATTTGATACATATTGCTCTGGCACAACATCACTTAAATGGTTACATAGAGACTTTGGTAGATTTTACACCTATATGACTCCCGGTGATATTTTAGAAGTATTAGAACACTTTTATAACGATGAAACAAATCCTTTTTATCATGATAAAGTTATGATGAGAAATTCTCATATTTACATTCAACGTTTAGTACCTGGTGGATTTTTACCTATGCACAGAGAAAGAGTTCATGGCGTATGCTCAGGTTATTTAACTCCAGAAGATGATTTTGAAAATTTACAAGAAGCAGGCAGTTACGAATGGTATAATGAGCCTGTGTGGGAAAATATAGATCAAGAAAAAGATAAACCACATTCATTTGCACCAGGTTGGAATAAAGGTGTATTATGGAAACAATCTGAAGAGTTTCCAATGAATCCATTTCATAGAGTTGCAGAAAATAAAACAGATAAACACAGATATAGTGTACAAATGTTTTTTGGTAAAGATGCCGCACCAGGTGGTGTAAGTCATACATACAAAAAATTTGTTAGAACAAATTTTACTGCAAACGAATTAAAAACAGGTGGATTAACTATTCCAAATTTATTTGATCTTGCAGAACCAAGATTACAATGGATGGAAGAGAACAAAGACATAATAGAAGAATTAGAATCTCAGGGCGAATTTTTAGTCTGATAATGCTTGACAAAGTCAAATAGAAAGTATATAATATGAAAAAAGTGTGGACAATTTGGAAGTATGCAATTGGTAGTTTTAGCGATGAAAAAACTGCTGAGTACGACAACTATGTAGCAGTAATTAGGACTTTAGTTGTATTTGTAAATTTTGTTACATGCTTCTTTATTATGGCAAACATAATACACAATTGGTGAGATATGAGCGAATATAAAAATATTAAACAGAAACAAGCAGAACAATTAGGTTCTATTGATGAAGTACACCCAATGAAACAGGTAGCAGTAATGTCACTTGTACAATTTTTAATGTTAGTAGGAGTGGGTATTACTATGTTTTTAATAGGACTAAATGTATGAAAGAATTATGGACTGAGAAATATAGGCCCTCGAGCATAGAAGACTATGTGTTTCGAGACGAGGGCCAACGCCAGCAGGTAAGTGGCTGGGTACAAGAAGGGGCACTACCACACTTGCTATTTAGTGGTGCCCCTGGTACTGGTAAAACTACATTAGCAAAAGTTTTACTACAAGAATTAGATATCGATGATATGGACATACTAGAAATAAATGCTAGTAATGAAAATAATGTTGATACAATAAGAAATAAGATTACAAACTTTAGTAGTACAATGCCGTTTGGTGATATGAAATATGTACTACTAGATGAAGCAGATTACATAACTCCAAATGGTCAGGCGGCATTGCGTGGCGTAATGGAAATGTATCATACAAGTTGCAGATTTATTTTAACATGTAACTATCCACAAAGAATTATTCCAGCATTACACAGTAGGTGTCAGGGTTTTCACATTGAAAAATTAGATGTAAATGAATTTACTGCAAGACTGGCACAAATATGTATTGATGAAAATGTAGATGTTGACTTGGAAACATTAGATACTTATGTCCAAGCAAGTTATCCAGATTTGCGTAAAAGCATTAATTTAGTCCAACAAAATGTTGTTGATGGTGCATTACAGGCACCACAAGTAGGAGACAGTGGCACAAGCGACTGGATGCTAGATGTTGTTGCACTATTTAAACAAGGACAATACAAAAAAGCAAGAGAACTAATTGTAAGTCAAGCAAGACCCGAAGAATATGAAGAAGTATATAAATTTATGTACAGGAATTTAGAACTTTGGGGTAAAACAGAAATACAACAAGATCAAGCAGTAGTAATAATCAGAGATGGTATAGTAAAAAGTGTTTCGTGTGCTGATCCAGAAATTAATCTATCAGCAACATTAATCGAACTGCAACTAAATAGTCAGTAAGATGAAATATGAAACTACTAGTACTATCAGATCTATATATTAGAGGCACCCGGATAGGCGGTGCACCTAACAATAATAGACCTGCAGGTGCGTACTACATAACCCAGTTAGCAAGAGAAAATGGAATCGATGCAACAAACATTGATTACTTTATGTCTTGGCCTCGCCAACTTCTAATAGAAAGTATTCTAAAATGGTTCGATAATGAGAAAGAGTGCCACATAGGATTCTCTGGAAGTATAGATGTATCAGGATTAGATGCATATAAAGAAATTGTTTTAGAGTTAAAAAAAGATTTACCACAACTGAAAGTTATGCTCGGAGGTTTTAGAGAGCCTGGAGGTGATAGTAGTTGGGTAGATATATTGCTTGTTGGTAGATGTGCTAATATTTTCCTCGATTATTTACAAGGTAAAGACATTTCACAATACAAAGTCTATGATAATCCACCAGGATACAAAAATCCTCACGGAGTTATTACAGATAAACCTGTAACACCAGTAATTTCCAAAGATGATTTCTGGTGTAACCAAGAACCACTGACAATAGAGTTAAGTTTAGGTTGTAAATTCAATTGTAGTTTTTGCGGATATGATTATAGGAACAATAAAAACCCACAAATTGCAAAATTAGAAGATGTTGTGGAGTCTTTGCAAACTGCATACGACGTAGCAGGTATAACACGTTTCTTTTTAGCAGATGATACTATTAATGAAGTTGATGATAAACTAGAATTGTTATGTGAAGCACAAAAACATGTATCTTTTACACCAGAATTTATGAGTTTTGTGAGATTAGACATAATGGGTGCAAAACCTCACCAAATTGACCTAATGAAAGAGTGTAATTTGACTTCGCACTTTTATGGCATTGAAAGTTTAACACCTGAAGTTACAAAATTGATAAGAAAAGGTGGAAAACCTGAAAAAAATTACGAAATTTTGAGACGTGTAAAAAATGAATTCCCAGAAGCATTTACATTTGGTAATTTAATTGTAGGACTTGCTGGAGATAGTGAAAAAAACGTATTAGAAAGTTGTAAAAAATTAGTAGATGAGCAATTATTAACTAGTGGCGGGTGTAATGCGTTAAGAATTTACTCAAATATTACAAATGATGAAATAAAAAGTGAAATTGACAAAAATCCTGCAAAGTTTGGCTATAATATTATTGCTACAGATACAATAGATTGGGATAATATTGGTTATGGATCAGATGCATGGGAAACAGATTGGACAGATTCCTATAAAGTTGAAAAATTGTCAAATGCTATCGATGAATACCTCGGAGAAAACTTGGAAAGTGTATTTACAGCACATGAAATGTTCAGTTTTTCCACATTAGTGCCAGGTTACAGCATTTCTGAGTATAATAGCATGTTACCAGTGTTTAGAAAAGAACATACAAGAATGGTAAAAAAATATATCAAGAAAAAATCACAATTTTTACTAGGAGATAAATAGTTATTGAATGTTAAAACGTATTTTAAATAAAAAATTTCACATAGGATGGTTATATTTGTTTCTATTAAGTTCTATGTTCATTTGTATTTACATATTAGCAGGCTTACTATGAATAAACAAGTAAAAGTTGAAGACACAGACATAAAAATAGTTAAACTACCTTGGCATAAAAGACTATGGCAATGGTGGTTATCACTTTTTAAAAACGAATATGAACTTATTGTATGGTTTCATGCAGAAACATCAGAGACAGCAGAAGGTTTAAAAACAATCAAACGTACACAAAAAACATTTATGCTAAAATCTATATCTAAAAAGTCACCAAATGAGATTAAAGGAAAAGATATATTTGGAAAAGACTTTGAAATCAAAACAGTCGAGCCTTTCGATTATCAAATAAGGAAATTGATGTAAGGAGGCCGAAGCCTCCCTACAAAGTTACTTAACTGTCGTCACTAGATTGCCAAGCGACTCCGCGGTAAATACCGGAGACGGCTGGTTGACTATTTGACTGAGTTAATTTGGTCCATGTAACACCTCTGTAAACACCACCTTCAACAGGCTTGCTTTTGCTCACAGTAGTTGCTTTAGGATTGTATTTTATACCTCGATAATAAGCCATATCATCCTCCTTAAGTTTTTAGTTTAAAAAAGATGCGTTCCTTCGACTTTCGGTCTCGTTCGGCAAATGCCTACTTGCTTACCCTCAGAAAGAGGAGGTTTTCAGGTCTACTTCCGTTCACTGCTACATTTAGAGTGAATGAACGATTGTATGCAAAGTAAAACTTTGCAATATTATTTATGATTCTGGTGAATGTTTAGTGTGGTTTTTACGCCACACTAAACCAGAGAATATCAAGCATAAATTCTTAGCACTTCGTCTACTACAGGATGTCTTTCAATGTCCTTGTTGTCGAATGTTACAATCTTTATGCGATCGGAGGCCTTGCTCATTCGATCTATAAACATTTTTAATCCATTTGATTCATATCCTCTATCATGTTGAGCCAAGTCTCCTGTTACTACTATTTTAGATCCTTGTCCAATTCTTGTTAGCAACATTTTCATTTGACTGTCTGTTGCATTTTGCATTTCATCTGCAATGATGAATGAATTTTTGAATGTTCTACCTCTCATATATGCTAGAGGAGCAACTTCTACTTTGTTATCATTGATCATATATTCTATCTGTTCTGGCGAATAATACTCTTCAAAGACATCAAAAATAGGTCTGGTCCACGGCGCCATTTTTTCCATCAATGTTCCAGGTAAAAATCCATGTTGCTCATCAACAGAAACTGCAGGTCGTGTTACCACAAACTTGTCTATATCACCTCCTTTAAGTGCCTTGATACCTGCTAATGTTGAAATAATTGTTTTACCTGTTCCTGCCGGGCCAACTGCAAAAATTATATCTACCGTTGGATTTTCTAGATGGCCTAGTAAATCATCTTGATGAAAATTCCTAGGCGTTATTGTGACTTGCGTATTTCTAATGCGGTGCAATGCCGCCCCACCTTCTATTACTCTCAAATAATTATCTCCTTTACTCTTTCGATATTTGTTACATTTTTGCTTTCTTGCTTTTCTAGACATGTAATGCTCCTATCTATAATTTGGCCATAAAAAAACGTGCCAAAGGCTGAGCCTATGCACGTTCCATGACTTACTTCAGTGTGTCTACAACTTTTATTATGGTTGTTAATCATATAATATTATTTAGTGACCGCTAAAAAACCAAAAAAACAGGTGTTAATATTCTGTAGAAATAAGTGAGAAAAACGGTTGACTAATAGTGTGTTTTTGCTATACTATATATAGTTAGATAGGAGAATATATGATAAGTTTTATACTATTTTTGATTTGGGCAGGTTCTTTAGTCCTTATACTTAGCAACATTGTTAATTTAGCAGGAATGTGTGTTAATTTAGGTAATCCTGCAGAAATGATTATAGGTTGGTCAACCGTATTACTGTTATGGTTATTACTTAGTTTGGGAGGATTAGTATAATGAAATTTCATAAGCAATTAAAAGTTCCTGGTTTGAATGAGGAACAAATTTTAGAAGGTCTTAAGTCAGCAGGAATGACAATGAGGACCATGAGGCCAGAGTATTTTGGGCAGAAAAAATTTAAGCCTACAAATACTATGAATGATTTTGTAATTGTTGTTGAAGATGAACTGCTAGAAGTTCGTGCAAACGGCGGTTACAATGTTTTTAGTTTTTTACCTTGGATAGGTAAAAAAGCATTTAACTTAGATCATCTCACAATGAGATATACTAAGAGTGATATTGGTTACGAAAGAAACGGTTGGGAAACTATTAACAAAGACGGCCACAAAGTTGGAACCAAATACATTAAAGTCCACAAAGACGGCCGACACGAAACTATAGTCGCAGGTTGACAAAAGCCTATTATTTGCTATTATATATGCATAGTTAGGAAATAGGAAATAAAATGGCCACTACAGATCACGAAATTAACTGTCAAAGGGATTTGGCAGAATTTGCATATGACAAAAAAGAAGAATACGGTGTAACACATGGTCTCACTAAAGATGCTTTTATGAATCTTTACGATGAAGGTGAAATTACTCTTAGCACAGTATTTGAAAACTTGTTTGTTGTAATTAACAATGCACAGGGCGGTAAAATAAAAAAAGTTTCAGAAGATAGCAGAGACTTTAGTAATAACGGTGATATGAAAATTGGCATACTAAAGAAAAACGGTTATCAAAGAAGATTTGTTATTTCCTCTGTAGCAAACAAACTTGGTACCATTTATTTTGTAGGCTGGAACTGGATAGAAAACAAACCTAATTTTTATGCAATACCAAAAAAGGTATATGGAGCACCAAAACAGGGTATCAAAATCATGAGATGCCCAAGAAGTGGCAAAATTACTAAAGGCAAATACAATGCCTGTTCATTTGACACATTCGAAGAAATGTCTTTAGCCAAGTAACAGAAGATAAATAGTTGTAACAGGAGTTAATGTTATGACTATAGCCGTTAAATTACTTAACGATCAGATTAAAAAAATATCAGAAACTAACACATTGTTAGACATGTTGCTGGAATTTGAAAAAGTTCTAGAAGATGTTGATCTGTATGCATACGCAAATTGGGATAAAGGCGAACTCCTTGAAGGTCCTCAACTGGACAGACATTATGTAAATGTCAAATTGCTATACAAAGAAAATGACATGCCTGATACTTATGGTGCAAAAAGACTTTTAGCAAAAGATTGTTTAGTTAAATTTAAAAAAGATACATTGATATCGCCGGTGAGAGTGAAAACATATGATGATGTAACATTTCAACCAATGCCAAACGGTCAAATTAGACGTAAACCAAAAACAAAATCAGAAGGTGTTTGGGTAGTAGAAATAAAAATGCCAAGACGTTTTGTAGACGAGTTTGATAGAGAAGTAATTAAGGCAGAGGATGACAGTTACATCGATGGAGAAAATCTTGCACCTGAACAGCAACTTGGCAACGAGCAAAATGATTTAGGTTTAGATCCTAATTTAGGTGCACCTGGTGGCGGATTGGTGGGTATATAATGAGTATTCAAGCAGGTGATTTAAAAGACACAATACTAAAAAAAATTAGTATAGACGAGTATGAACCTAAAACAGGTGAAGCCAAAGACGTTGTTGTTTTAGGATTTTATCTCAATGAAAATACTCCAGGACAAGATCTTTACAATTTTATCAGCAATAGCATTTATGAAATCAGAGATGCTGAAGTATCACCAAATCCAAATCCAGAAAACTATTATATGGTTTTTGTTGAGATGGACAGAAACGAAAAAGTATTAGAAAATATCAAATCAATCATTAAAGATGTAGAAAACGTTACAGGACAATTACCTTGGGAGGCAAGTACACATCTTACAACAGAATCATTCCCTTTACATAGTGAAGAGTTAGAAAAATATGTAATATTAAATCCTGATTACTACATGACAAAAGAGGAATGGGAAAGCACCGTAGGTGCCGAAGAAGCAATGGAAGAATCTGTTAGTTTAGAACAAAATTGTGGTTGTGGGAACGATCCATGTGAAACTTTGGCGTTCTTAAAAAACACAAATCTTCTTGATGTGAAACTAAATAATAATGTACTTGAAATGCAAGACAAAAATCATACTGCAACATTGCAGTTTGTAAAATTTGGAGAAGCAAAACAAGTAATGGCAGACATAGGTATTACAGAGACAGCACTATCGCCAGTAGACAACACACTTAAAAAGTTTAACAGTATGTTAGGTGAAATGAAGGCAGTTAAAATAGATGAATATGTTGTAATATTTAATCCTGCTGATAAGAACGTACTGGTAACAAAACAAATATGAATCAATTTTTTATAGGTATTATTTTAATTTTAGGTTTTGGTGGATATTGGCTTTACAATGAAAATGTCACACTAAAAGCAAATAATATACAATTAGAATCAGCAGTGGCCGAACAACAAGCCACTATTGTTGCCATCCAAGAGAATTTCGAAAAGCAAGGCAAAGCACTTCAGCAACAGCAAAGAATTAATGCACAAATAGAAAAAGAAAAACAAGAATATCTTGCAATATTTGCAAGGCATAATCTTGATGCATTAGCACAGGCAAAGCCAGGACTTATTGAAAGCAGAGTAAACAAGGCAACTGATGCCGTATTTGAGGGGATAGAAAATGACACCAAAGAAATATTTGATCTTGACGTGCCTGTTATTCCTGACTAGCGGTTGCTCCATACTAGGTGGTGGTACTAAAACAGTTGAAGTAGTATCCAAACCTATCGAATTGGATATTATGCAACCTGCATTACCTAGACCAATCGAAATGACAGCACCTAAATGGTATGTTGTGTCAGAAGCAGTTATTACTAACCCATGTGCAAGATCTATATCATTCGAACCACCAAGGTTTGATGAGAATGGTGTAGAAAAACTTAAAAGACCAAAGACATGTGAATTGTCAGAAAGAGAAAATCCTGACTGGCCAGAAGGCTATACTTACTTAGACAGATTCTTAGATGAAATGAAAAAACAAAACAACGGTTCAGTTGTTTTTGTAGCAACCACAATAGGTGACTATGAAGTTATGAGTGGTAATATGCAAGAAATAAAAAGATACATCAAACAGATGGGTCAAGTCATTGTGTATTATCGAGAAGTAACTAATGCCGACACACAAACAGAAGTAAAGGATAATTAATCATGATTAATAAAGTTATAGAGATCATCAAAGAGTCGCTGGACCCAGATCCAGAATTAGTAATAACACCTGAAACTGATATCATAATGGAACTTGACGGTGATAGTTTAGATGTCATTGAAATTGTAATTGATATTGAAGAACATTTTGATATTAGCATTGCAGAAGACGACTTACAGTCCGTCAGATATATTAAAGACCTAATAGAACTTGTTCAAGAACAATTAGATCAAAAGTAACCTTGACATTTAGCAAAATAGTGCTATAATAAATCAATGGATTACTATGAAGCATTAGGCGTATCTAAAGACGCCGACTCAGCAACAATCAAAAAAGCATATAGAAAACTTGCTAGTAAGCATCACCCTGATAAAGGTGGTGATGCAGAAAAGTTTAAAGAGATACAAACTGCTTATGATACACTAAGTGACCCTGATAAAAGGGCACAATACGACACACCAGATCCATTTGGAACATTTAATGGAGATCCTTTTGGTCAAGGTAGTCCTTTTGCAGATATTTTTGGCGACATATTTGGTCGTAGGCAGACCCAAGCACAACGTAATCCAGATTCTATGGGAGACGTTCAAATAACAATTGAACAGGCATATTCAGGTACTGAACTTGTTATAAATGTCGACGGTAAAACACATGTACTAAATATTAAACCAGGAAGTAGAAACGGTTCTCGTATAAGATTACATGGTCAAGGACATCAAAGATATAAAAATTTACCTCCTGGTGATTTAGTAGTTCGAATAAATGTTATGGTTCCCCAGGATATGCAAATAGTGGAATCAGACATATATCAAAAAATAGAAGTAAATTCTTTAGAAGCGATTGTAGGGGCAACAAAAAGAATAAAACACATAAGTGGTTCAGTGTTAGAAATAAAAGTTCCAGCAGGTTCGCAAGATGGTAGTAGATTAAGAATCAGCAGACATGGTATGCCTACACCAGGTGCTCCTGAGATTAAAGGCCACTTTTACGCCATAGTAAGTGTTTCTACACCTAGAATTAGTGATAAAGAACACATTGAAATGTTAAATAAGATTATTGGAGATATAAGTAAAAATGGCTAATACAAATAATGTTGAAACAATAATGCGTAATGCAATTGAAAGTGCTACAAGTCGTGAGCACGAATACGTTACACTTGAACATATTGTATTGAGTCTTTTAAATGATCCAGAAATTTTAATGATTTGCGAACAACTAGAAGTTGATGTTGAGATTATCATTCAAGATATAGAAAATTATTTAGATGATGATGATTTTGCTGGTTTACGATCAAGTAACGGAACTAAAGGTTCACCTAAAAAAACAAAGAGCATAGAACGAGTATTCCAAAGAGGACTTGCTCAAGTTATGTTTAACAATAAAAAAGATTTTAGATCTATAGACTTGCTACTGGCTGTGTTAGGCGAAGATGAATGCATGGCAAAATACTTCTGTGAAATAAATGGATTAACTGCAGAAGCAATTAAACATGCAGTAGTTAAAACAATAGCAGTAGAAGAAAACAAAGAACTATTAGAAGAATTTACAACAAATTTAAATGCTGAAGCGGAGAACAGTAAGATTGATCCGTTGATTGGTAGACTAGAAGAAGTTAGTGATTTAATACATGTTTTAGCAAGACGTAAAAAGAATAATTGTGTATTAGTAGGGGAACCAGGTACAGGTAAAACAGCGATTGCTGAAGGTCTTGCTAAAAAAATTGTAGAAGGAGAAGTACCAAAAGCATTAAAAGATAAAGTCGTTTATAGTTTAGACTTAGGTGCAATGCTGGCAGGTACAAAGTACAGAGGGGATTTTGAAGAACGTATTAAAGGTGTTTTAAACTGCTTAGAAGAAGATCCAAATGCTGTTTTATTTATAGACGAAATACATATGATTATGGGTGCTGGTGCGGCAGGACAAGGTAATGTAGATGCCGCCAACTTACTAAAGCCTGTACTAGGTAGAGGTAGAATGCTTACAATAGGTGCTACTACACCAGATGAGTTTGCAGATACATTTGACAAAGACAGAGCATTAATGCGTAGATTTGCAAGACTTGATATTGAAGAAACATCTGTAGAAGATACAAAATTGATTGTCAAAGGATTAAAAGAATATTACGAAGAGTTTCACAATGTTGCATATGAAGAAGCACTATTGGATAAAAGTGTTGATTTAACAGATAGATATGTTAAAACAAAATATTTTCCAGACAAGGCGTTAGATGTTATAGACGCCGCCGGTGCCGCTGTTAAATTAAGAGAAGACAATGATGTAACAATGAAGGACATTGTTAAAGTTATCAGCAAAGTTAGTAAAATAGGTGAAGACGTAATAGATATAGAAAGCACAAATGCTTATGCAGACTTAGACAGTAGAATTAAACAAACTGTCTATGGGCAAGACGAAGCAGTTGACAAAATTGTAGAATCAATACTTGTTAGCAAAAGCGGATTGCGTGAACCCCACAAGCCTATAGGCAGTTTCTTATTTGTAGGTCCAACAGGTACAGGTAAAACTGAAACTGCAAGAGCATTAGCAAAAGAACTACAAGCAAATCTTGTAAAATTTGATATGAGTGAATATCAAGAAAGACATAGTGTTGCAAAACTAATTGGTGCTCCTCCAGGATATGTTGGACATGCTGAAGGTAAAATGGGACAAGGGCAACTTGTTGCCGCAGTTGAGGATTCTCCTAATTGCGTACTATTACTTGATGAGGTTGAAAAGGCCGCCCCAGAAGTATTACAAATATTATTACAAGTTATGGATGATGGAAAGGTTACAGGAAGTTCAGGTAAGGTTGTAGATTTCAGTAATGTAATTTTGCTTATGACAAGTAACTTAGGTGCCGCTAAATCTGAAGAAAAGAAAATTGGATTTGGTGATCAAACCAAAGTAGGCGAAATGTACAAAGCAGTAAAAAGATTCTTTGCACCTGAATTTATAAACAGGATAGATGCAACAGTAGAATTTAACAAACTAACACCTGATCTCATGTTGAAAATTGTTGAGAGATTAGAAAAAGAAACAAATGACTTATTAGAATCTAACGACAGCAATGTTAGAATACAAATAGATGCTAATGCACAAAAACAATTGGCAGAAGATGGTTATGAGCCTACTATGGGGGCAAGACCTTTAAAAAGATTATTTGAAGAAAAAATTAAAAAGCCTCTCAGCAAGAAAATATTGTTCAGCGATGATGACGGCATAGTTACTGTTCAATATAATGACAATGAAGGATACTACTTTACATGACATTAACATTATTAGGAAAAGAGTCTAAAGACTTTACTAGAATTCCATCTGAAAAAATTTATTACGGTATATATCCATATAAAGTAAAAATTAAAATGCCAGTTGGCTCAGAAGATGAAAACGGCAATAAAGTTCCTTTCTATGAGAGACTATGGCTCAGCAGTGATATAATTAAATTGTATGCACAACAAAATCTAAATCAAAGAATTAGACTTTCTCCTGCAAGTATAACAACAGATTCCTTTTGTGTATTTTTATCAAATATCCACGACTATACTTATTTCATCAGAGACTTCAAAGAAAACGTGATGGAAGTTTTTGGTCCTGTTAATAAAAAACACAAAGAAATATTATTAAGTAATAAAAATATTGCAGTTAAGAAAAAGAACTTTTACAATGAATATAATATAAGAGTAAGGATTTACCCACAACATTATTCGCAATACAAAGATAATTTCTTTGGTGAAGTTACTACCTTCTTCAGAGAAAATTTAGAATCATGTAGAATACTATGGGGTAGAAGATATAGTGTTACCATGTACACTAGTCAAAAATATTATGACGACATTTCAGGATTCACTGAACTAGCATTACCCCCACACAAGAAAGAGTTCACGCATGTGTATAAATACAAGTGATAAATACTTGTATAGGAGCAAAACATGCCAGTAAATAGACGTAGTGTAACAATGATGAGTGCCTCAGGCACTGAAATGAACAAATACAGTAATCCTGTCAAAGGTGACAGTTACTACGGTTACACTGATGGCATTCATACAATGCAAGTAACTTACAATCAATTTGTAGGTAGAATTAGAATACAAGCAACATTGGCTCTTGAACCAACTGAATCAGATTATTTTGATTTAGTTGTTACCAGTTCAATGGGTACTGCATTCAACGAAGGCGGTTACCTTCAATTTAATGCTAATGATCCTGGAAATCTTTCAGAAGCATATACATTCAAAGGCAATTACACATATCTAAGATTGTACATGGACCGAACTCATATCGGTGATGGCGCAACTTACGATAATTCTTACGGGCAAATAAGTCAAGTCATACTATCCAGTTAAAGTGATAAATAGTTGTAAATACGGCTAATATCACGTTGACAGGATAACATATGGCAAACACTTTTATACAATTAAATGACGTACCTTCCGATTATAATGGAAAGGCACTCACCTTTGTCCGTATAAATGCAGGAGAAACAGGTGTATCGTTTGCAGGTGCAGACTTAGATTCACTAGATGATGTTCAAGCATCGGGTGCTTATGCACCAGCAGGACAACAGATACTACAATATAGTGCCGGTGCCGCAAAGTGGAGACCAGTAGACAATGATCCATATAGTGCGGGTAACGGTTTATCCAAAAATGCAGGAACTATAGATGTTATTGCCTCTGGTGGACTAGTTTCAAATGCCAGTGGTGTTTACATTTCAGATATTGCTAATGTAGAAGGTCAATATGGTAATGCTAGTTACATTCCAACTTTTAATGTAAACAGCAAAGGTCAAATAGTATCAGTAAGCAATGTACAATTAGTTGCAGAAAGTTCAGCAGGATTGACAGCAGATTATGTTGGTAATGTTTTAGGTACTACAGGACAAATTACTGTAACAGGTGGCACAGGCAACAATTCAAATGCAGTAATTAATTTAACAGCAACAGGTGTTACATCAGGTACTTATGGTAATGCAACCACAGTACCTCAAATCAGTGTTGACAGTTACGGTAGAATACAAAACATAGATTTAGTTGCAGTATCAGGTGCAAACTCTAGCAGTAATGCAAGTGTTGTAACATTTAACACTATCAAGGTGTCAGGACAAACAGATGTTGCCGCGGAAACAGCAGAAGACGATTTAACATTTGTAGCAGGTTCTGGTTTATCCATAACAACAAATGCAGGTGCAGACAGTATTACTTTTACACCTGTACCAGCAACAATAGCAGGATCTATAAACTTAGGTGACTTACAAAATGTAAGTATAAGTGGCATCAGTAATGGTCAAGCAATTAGATGGGTAGCCGCAAATAGTGCTTTTGAACCTTACACAATTACTGATACAGGAATTGCATACACAGATTTAAGTGGTGGTACAGGTATTGCATATGACAATACAACCGGAGCAATATCATTAGCAAATACTGCCGTAACAGCAGGTACATATGGTAATGCTTTAGTATATCCACAAGTTACTGTAGATGCACAAGGTCGTATAACAAATATTTCAAATGTTAGTGCTAGTGGTAGTGGCGTAACTGCTGGAACATACGGTAATGCAACGTTAGTCCCCCAAATCACTGTCAACGATAGAGGAATTATCACTAGTGTTAGCAATGTTAGTTCAGCAACATACATTCAAAGTTTAAGTTGGAATAGTGCAACAAATGCACTTACACTAAGCAGTGGTAATACTGTTGATTTAAGCAGTCTTAAAGGCAACCAGTTCTCAGTTTTTGCTGTAGCAGGACAAGACAACATAGCACCAGACAGCACATCTGATACATTAACATTAGTTGCTGGTTCTGGAATGAATATCACAACAAATTCGGGTAGTGATACAATTACGTTCTCAGCAACTGGTACCTACACAGATTCGGATGTTGATGCACATCTAAATCAAAGCAATCCAACAGCAGGTTATGTTTTAAGTTGGAGTGGTACTGATTATGCATGGGTAGAACAATCCGGTGGAGGTGGTGGTGGAAGCCAGTCATTAAGTTATAATTCAGGTACACAGTCACTAAGCATATCAGGTGGTAATGCAGTAGACTTGTCAACACTAGTCAATACAGACGCACAAGAATTATCTATATCAGGCAACACTATTAGTTTATCTGGTCAAACAGGCAATGTTGATTTAACTACATTATTAGGTAGTGTAGCAGGAAATTATGGTGATGCAAATGTTGCAAGTTACCTGTCAGGACAAGGTTATGCAACACAGTCAACAATAGTTGCGGCAATAACAGATAGTGCACCAGAAACTTTAAATACTTTAAATGAATTAGCGGCCGCATTAGGAGACGATGCTAATTTTAGTACAACAGTAACTAATTCCATAGCAACAAAAGCAAACTCAGCAGATTTACATGCAGTTGCCACAAGTGGCTCATTTACAGATTTAGGAAGTAGACCAACAATAGCATTGAGTGGAACTGATTTATCATATGATGGTACTACAATAGATTTATCAGGTGTAGGTGCAACTGGACCTCAAGGACCTCAAGGTGCTACTGGAGCCGCAGGTAATGGAATTACAAATGCAACTATTAGTACAAATGAATTACTATTAACTTATTCTAATAGTTCAGTACAAAATTTAGGGAATGTAAGGGGAGGCGTAGGGCCACAGGGTGCTACAGGTGCTCAAGGACCTCAAGGACCACAAGGTGAGACAGGTTCCGCAGGACCACAGGGAAATCAAGGTACTGCTGGTGTTGGCATTACAAATGTTAATATAGTAGGTGCCAATTTAGTTTTAAATTATTCTAACAGTTCAACACAAGATGTAGGTAATATACAAGGACCTCAAGGTGCTACAGGTGCTCAAGGTACAAGTATAAGTAGTGCTAGTGTTAATGGTGCTGGCACAATAACACTTACAATGAATGACGCCAGCACAGTCAATGTTACAGGTAATGTAATAGGACCTACAGGTGCTCAAGGACCTCAGGGTATTCAAGGAACACAAGGAGCAACAGGTCCACAAGGTGCAGGACTTAATGATATTAGTGTCACAAATGCAAGTGCAAGTGGCAATGGTAGTTTAGCATATAACAGTGGCAGTGGTGTATTAACATTTACTCCACCTGTATTAACAGACTTTTTGACAACTAGTAGTGGATTAGCACATCTGGTAGACGTTTCCACAACGCCGGCAAGTACAGGACAAGTTTTAAAATGGGACGGAAGTATATGGGCACCAGCGACAGATGTGTCAGGCTCAGGTGGTATTGCTTCATTAGTAGCAGATACATCACCACAATTAGGCGGTACACTTGATGCTAATGGCAACACTATTGATATGGGTACTAATGTACTTACTGATACAAATCTTGGTAACTTCCAAACTGCATACAGTTGGGGCAATCATGCAAGTGCAGGTTACTTAACCTCGGAAACATTTACAAGTGTAGTTCAAGATACAACACCACAACTAGGAGGTTCATTAGATGTTAATGGACACGATATTGCAAGTTCAAGTAATGGTGATATAGAATTTTCACCACATGGCACAGGTAAAGTAGTATTTAAAGGTGTAGGTAGTGCAGGACGTTTCCAACTAAATTGTGAATTCAACTCACATGGTGTAATATTACAAGGACCTCCACATAGTGCGGCGGCAAACTATACTTTAACATTGCCGGACGACACTGGTACTAATGGGCAAGTGTTACAAACAGATGGTAGTGGTGGATTAAGTTGGACAAACAACTCAGGTGGTGGAGGTGCAACTGCATTAGGCGATTTATCAGATGTATCAACATCTGGAGCATCATCAGGACAGGTATTAAAATATAATGGTAGCAGTTGGGCACCAGCCGCAGATCTCACAGGAGGTGGAGGCGGAGGCTCTGGTGCTACAGTACAAAGATTTAAATTAAATTATGATAGTAGTGGTGCTCTAGCAAGTACCAGTGACACTACTAGTTTAATCAGTAGTGTAAGTATCGATAGTGCCTCAGGCGGAGATATAACTGTAAACTTTGACAGTTCTATAAACTATCCACCAGCAAGTATTATGATATACGGCTATGTGTATGCTAGTAACAAATATTTAATAACACCTTTTGAGAGTACAATGGGCCTCAGAGAAATAGCAGGTGGTGGTAGTGCAGGTTCTCCAACATTATTTAACGGCAGTAGTTCTATTAGTGTAAAATTAAGATTACGTGAATCTGAAACTGGTGCAAGTAGAAGTTTTGGAACAACTACCCATGCTTGGATTGAGTTTGTTGTTTACGATTAAAAGGGGGTTTGAGTGGCACTCATAAATTATAAGTCTAGTCAAATAAAACTAAACTATCCAAACAAAGTTCTTGCAGTAAATGTTAGTGCAATTACTGGTAATGCCTATTGGGACCATGCTAATGGTTCTAGTGACCCTTGGTACTCAGGTTCAGGTACAAAAAAATATTATAGATGGGAAATAACATTTAGTGTTACAGCACAATCGCATGGTTCTCACTTAACTAGAGATGACCGAACATACAATGGTTTAGACATTGTGGTGGGTGATTGGATTGCAGGTGCAACATCAGGTTCATGCTGTAAAATTGTAAGCATATCAAGTAAAACAGCAACTAGTGTAACATGTATTGTAGAAGATTGGTTAAGATATAATACGTTTGCAAGTGCTACAGGTAACGGTATATTTAATCAGGGTTCTGCCGCAGTATTTTCACTAAACGAAAATGGTATTCCAATGTTAGATCCATTACCAACAACTGTTTCAAGTAGTTTTTATGCAACAGTAATGAGCAGATTCCAATATTTGAATCCTCAACAAAATTATGTCTTGGAACAAACAGCACATGGTTTTTCAAAAGGTGATGTTATATCTGTTAGCAGTTCAGGATTTGCAAAAGCAAATTCAAGCACACTTGCTAGTAGTGTAGGTATTGTAACAGAAGCAGGTCCTGGTCCAAACCAATTTATGATATTACCAAATAATCGTGTAATAGATTTTGAACCTAATATTCCTGGTACACAAGGACAATTTGTGTATATTGACAATAACGGTAACTTAACTAATTCAGAAACTGATGCACAAAAGTTTTTAGTTTTACAACCTGCAGTAGCAACATTATTATCTGGTACAGTTGACGGTCCTTCAGTTCCAGACGGACACCAAATTTTGCTAAATGGCACAACTGTAACATTCTCAGGAACAGGTGGTGCAAATGCAACTATTGCACAAATGACATCTACAATTAATGCAGGAACATCAACACATAAAGTTGATGCTAGTACAGTACCAACGTCAACTATTGCAAACAGTGATGCAAGTGGTACAGCATATGGACTAGTAGGTGGATATACACCTTTTAGTGCAAACATACATGCAGGTATTAGTAATACCACTGTATCATTTACAACTAATACTGCAGGACAAGCCGCATATGGTGCCGCTGTAGCAATACCAGAAGATATGGCCGCAGATATAAATGCCGCAGGCATACCAAATTTAACTGCAACATTTACCTCTAGTCAATTAACACTTACAGAAAGCAATGGAAATACGATTGCAATTTACAATGTAACAAATGATGCTAATAACAAACCATTTGTAGGAGCAGGTAATATATCAGGATTGCCAGCAACAACAAATGCACCAGGAACACAAAGACTCAATCTTAGAAGAACTGATGGCGGTGAAATATTAATTTATGAAGGCACAGAACATTTCAGAGTTAATACAGGTATTGCAAGTGGTCATACAGGAATGTATCCTCTAGCACTCAACGTAGAGCAAGGTATTAGAGGTGGAATGGTTAAAGTTGTATCAAACATAGCGGCCAGAGATGCCTTAAATGCCCAAGTGGGAGATCAAGCACATGTATTAACAGCGGGTGATGGTGAATGGGCATTATATCTATATGACGGTAGTAGTTGGACTAAGATATCCGATGCTGACAGTAGCACAGTTGATGCAAGAACATATACTACAACTTTCACAATGCCAATAAGTGGATTTGGTGTTAGCACAACAAACTTACTTGGTAACATATCCCCAGGTGGTAAAATAGAAAGTGTTAGTATTAAAGTCAACACACCGTTTACAGGACACTCAGGAGGAGAACCAAATATAGAGATTGGTACTCTTGCAGATCCTGATGTTTACTGTGATAGTCCAAGCAATGACCTAACTGAGACTAGTGGAAGATTTTTATGTACACCAGAGTACGTTTATCCTTCTAGCAACGCACAGGACGAGCAAATTAGAGCAAGATGCAATCACTATAACGCAACTGGAGGAAATGTTACAGTTGTGGTTACTTACGTTTAAAAATTTTTTAAATTCGATAAATACATGTAACGAAAGATTAGTTTTTTCGTTATGCATAACGTAAAAAAAGTTACTCAATTTAGGAGATAAGAAAATGGCTGATATTAAGAACTTTGGTATTAAAGGTCTTGCGTCAGACGTCCAAATGGGGAAATCAGGAGGTCGTTTAATATACGATTCCGGTAACTCTAGATTCGATTTTACACAATCAGATGGTAGCACATTAGAAAATATCAGACTTGGTAGTGTAGTTGCAGGAGCATGGACAGGGACAGCAATAGGTACTCAGTATGGTGGTACTGGCCAAGATTTTAGTAGTTCTTCGGGTATAATCAAAGTGTCAAGTGGGACTATGTCCGCGGGGGCAGTTGATATGACATCAGATATTACAGGAGCAGTTCCTGTAGCAAATGGTGGTACTGGTGCAACTACGGCCGGTGGTGCAAGAACTAACTTAGGGTTAGGTACTATTGCAACTCAAGATTCTAATAATATTACCGTTACGGGTGGAACCCTAAACGGTGCAGTCATAGGTGGATCAACTCCCGCCGCAATTACTGGTACAACGATCGTTGCCAACACAGGCTTTACAGGAAACTTAACAGGTACGGCAGATGATGCTGATGCATTGTCAAGTGCTGTAACAGTAGCCTTAAGTGGTGATGCTACTGGTAGTGCGAACTTTACCAATGCAGGATCTACAGCAACTATATCAACAACACTTGCGGCCTCAGGCGTAAGTGCTGGTAGTTACGGTAGTTCAACTGCAATACCTGTATTAACTGTAGATGCAAAAGGACGTATAACAGCGGCAAGTACTGCTAGTATCTCCACATCTTTCACATTAGCAGGGGACAGCGGAAGTACATCAATCGATGGCGGCGATACAATGACAATCGCAGGTACGGCAAACGAAATTGAAACATCAGTTTCAGGTGATACAATTACAATTGGATTGCCAAATAACGTTACCGTAGGCAACAACTTATCTGTATCAGGTAGTTTATTATCAGATGATATAACTGCCGCAACAGTTACCATTAATGGTAACTTAACAGTTACAGGTACTCAATTAATAACAAACTCTACAGTAGTTGAAGTTGCAGACCCAATTTTTACAGTTGGTGATGACAGTTCAGACGACAACTTAGATAGAGGTGTTAAATTTAAATACAACAGTAGTGGTGCTAAAGTTGGATTCTTTGGATTCGATGACAGTACTGGTATCTTTACCTTTATTCCAGATGCAACTGATACAAGTTCAGTTATGTCAGGTACAGCAGGTGGTGTTAAGTTTGGTGCTATTGAAGGTTCATCATTTAGTGATGGTACTATTTCAGGTATTACATTTGTTGATGAAGACAACATGGCATCCAATAGTGCTACCAAAGTACCTACACAGCAATCTGTAAAGGCATACGTTGATGCTCAAATCACTGCACAGGACTTGGACTTCCAAGGTGACTCAGGTGGTGCTTTAAGTATTGATTTAGATTCAGAAACACTGGACATAGCAGGTGGAACAGGTATAACAACATCAGGTAGTGGTAATACACTAACTGTGACCTTAGATGATACAGCAGTAAGTGCTGGTAACTATGGTAGTACAACTGCAATACCAGTATTAGCAATCGATGCACAAGGACGTATTACAGGCGCCTCTACAGCATCTATTAGTACATCATTTACCTTACAAGGTGATAGTGGTTCACAAACTGTAAACGGTGGTGACACACTTGACATTGCAGGTGGTACTAACATTACAACTGTAGTAGCGGCAACAGATACAGCAACAGTAAATCTAGATACAACGTTATCAGGAATGGTAGCAGGTACATTTAGTGGGTCTTTACAGGGTGGTACTTTAACAGATGGTACATTAAGTATCAATGCAGGAAGTATTGCAAGTGGAGTAGGTGCCACATTTAGCGGTACTGTTCAAGGTGGTACACTTACTGATGGAACAGCAAGTATTAATGCTGGTTCATTAACAGGTGGTGTTGCAGGTACATTTAGTGGTGCATTACAAGGTGGTAGTGTAACAGACGGTACAGCAACAATGACTGGTGGTGCATTAACAGGCTTGACTGGTGCTTTAACTACATCAGGTACAGTAACTGGTGGAACATTAACTGACGGAGCATTCAGTGTATCCAGTGGTGCTATTACAGGTGCTACTAATATCACAGCAAGTGGTACAGTACAATATGGTTCATTAAGTGATGGTTCTATTACTATTACAGGTTTTGTTGACGAAGACAACATGGCAAGTGATAGTGCTACATTAGTACCAACACAGCAATCAGTAAAAGCATACGTTGACTCAGTTGCAACAGCAAGTGATTTAGACTTCCAAGGTGACTCAGGTGGAGCACTAAGCATTGACTTAGACAGTGAAACTTTAGACATTGCAGGTGGTACTAACATCAGTACTGTAGGTAGTAGTAACACACTAACAGTTAATTTGGATTCTACTTTAACTGGTTTAACAAGTGTTACATCTACAACATTAACAGACGGAACA
>MDSZ01127081.1_pt1 | contig 23169 bp, 20 predicted proteins | sample 811201 | NCBI WGS metagenome assembly MDSZ01 (sample SAMN05326647, study PRJNA326480) | marine metagenome | isolation source: seawater | place: Indian Ocean: North | collected 2010
AGAACTCGATGAACTCTCTGAACGCGGCGCAGATATTGAGCAACAGCTAGAAGAGATAATTCGAACCGAGAATCAACTGCAAATAGAAATTGAATCACTTGAGGTTGATGGACCGCTAATTGGTTTGGAGGCCGCCCGAAAGGCTGCGGAAGTCAGAGGTGAACTTGGTCCACTTAAGCGAGGATTGGAGCAGGGCAGTGGGGAATACGAACGGCTAACGCGCAGAGTTAGCGAACTCACAAAGCAAATCGATGAAGCAGACGAGCGTCTCGACCTCCTTCAGGTTGCGCTCGCATCTGCGTCTGATGCCGAACCAGCGTTGGTAGAGGACTTAGACAGAGCGCAGAAGGAAACCGAACTCGCAGAACAAAGGGTCACCTCACTAGTTGAAGAACAGCAACTAGCAACCAAAGATGAGCAAGCCTGGAGAGCTCGCGTCGAAGCCCTTGAAATTGCAGCTGAGACAGCACTCGCCAATTCAGGCTTACAGCAAGTGAGTGAAATCGATGGAGTCTTGGGAGTGCTAGGCGAACTCATTGAGATCGAGCCGGGCTGGGAACTAGCCGTCGAAGCAGCAATTGGCGGAATTCTAGCTTCAGTCGTTGTCGAAGACGTTGTAGCCGCCCGGGCAGCATTAGAACGGCTAGGTAGGTCTGAAGCGCCGGGTTCGATACTCGCGGCCCATAGTCCGTATAACGATGCAGAGAAGTTCGAAGTCCCTAATGCCCTACGCAGGCGAGTCAGCGGATCCAATCCCCATGTGGACGCGCTCCTTAACTCACTATTGTCAACCTCCATTTGCGTAGATGGGGGCTGGGCGCAAGCGATCGACGCAGCTTTAGAGCAACCGGAACTTACGGTTGTGACAACGGACGGAGACTGCTTCGGACCAAATGGCTGGAGTGTCTCGCCTAGGGAAAGGACATCGGCGGCGCTAGCGCTAGATGAAGCTCGCGACAACCTTCAAATCGCAGCCGCTCGCAGAGAGGCTGCAGATTCTGAGCGGAAGATCGCAGAGGCAGACTCAGTAGATGTCCGTCGGAGACATAGAGAAGCGCAGCAACGATTGGACGTCAATGATGATCAGCTAACAAGGTCAGCCGATGGAATCGAGAAGGTGCAACGTCAACGTCGCGACTTAATTTCCGAAAGCGAAATTTTCACGACGAGAATTGATGAACTGAATAAAGCATTGGAGCGGGACAAACCGAGAGTTGCTGACCTCGAAGGACGACTTCTAGAACTCGAAGCGGCGGAAAGACTCGAGCGATCTGCCGCTACAGAAGCTCATAGTCAACGACAGGATCTAGAGCAACGAATTAGGACGACGGCACAGAGCAGAGTCCAACTCGAAACAAGTCAGAACGCTACAGCGGAACAGCAGCAAAGAATAAAAGACCGCCACCAGGAGATCACGAGCCAACTAGAGGCGAACAACAAGAAGGGAGAGGAGAACAGTGATCATCTACTCCGAGTAGACGAAACTCTGACAGCTCTAGCTGATCTCAGAGATTTGTTGCAAGAGCGGTTCGAGCTTTTGGACTCAGAAGTAGGAAAATTACGTGCCAAACGCACTGAACTGTCGACAGAAGTAAGGCTGATCGCCGATCGCCTCGAGGCCTTACGAAGGGAACGATCGGGGCTGGAAAAGAATCTTGCCGAAACGCAAGAGTTGATGGGGTCAAACGAGTTGGCCGAAACCGAACGCCGGTTCAAGCTGGACAGTCTTAAAGAGATGCTCCGCAACGAATTGAACGCCGAAACGTCAGAAGCATTAGCGGCACCAGAACCATCGCTGGAAGAAGCGGTGACGCCATCGGCAAGAGTCCGAGAACTTGAAAATGATTTGCGCCGAATGGGTCCAATTAACCCCCTCGCTCTTCAAGAATATGAAGCCCTTAAAGAACGACATGACTTCGTAGCCGAACAGCTAGACGACGTTCGCAGTGGCCGCAAGGAGTTGAATAAGGTTATTGCTGCAGTTGACGCAGAAATAGTTGATGTCTTTGAAGCGGCGTTTAAGGACGTTGCACATAACTTCGCTCAAATCTTCTCGACGTTATTTCCCGGAGGTCAGGGTCGACTGACTCTCAGTGATGCGGACAAGATGCTAGAGACAGGGATTGAACTGGAAGCAAAGCCGTCAGGGAAGAACGTCAGAAAACTCTCGCTTCTCTCGGGTGGGGAGCGGTCACTAACAGCGTTAGCGTTCCTGTTCGCAATTTTTCGAAGTCGACCATCACCGTTCTATGTCATGGACGAAGTCGAAGCTGCTCTGGATGACATCAACTTGCATCGATTCCTCGAACTAGTTTCTGAATTCAGAGAAGAAGCTCAGTTAGTCATCGTCAGCCACCAAAAACGTACGATGGAAGCCGCTGACGTTCTCTATGGAATATCGATGGCTTCAGGCGGATCGTCGCGGGTGTTGAGCGAAAAGGTCGCTTCTTAGGATTAGCTCACCCCAAGACGAAAATTGTCGGTAGGTTTCAGTTTTAGTGAATACGCCCCTGCTCATAGTTGTTTTCATTTTGTTTATGGTCGCGTTGGCTTTGCTGCCGTGGGCCCATCGAGCGTGGTCTGAACGCGATGGGCGCGTTACAACCAAAAAAACTCCTCCGAACCATGATGAAGGTTTGAGTTGCGACGACCTTGAAAAGCCTGAACCTGTTGACGACGCGCGGCACGGCGAGACTCAAGACCACCAGTCTGAGTCCGGGACAGAGTTGCTCAGGGCAAGAATTTCAAAAGCTCGGGAGTTGGTTTCTAACCGACTCAAAGACATACGCGGTGGTTCAGTCGACCCGCAGATATGGGAGAAAATAGAAGAACTCTTGATCCTGGCAGATGTCGGAGTGCACACGACAATGGACACTGTCTCACGACTACGTGCCGCAGTTGAAGATCAGGGCCTGAGCGAAGGCGGGATGGTTCTAGACCAACTCAAGTCACAAATGACGACCGAACTATCTCGAGATAGGGCTCTACAGACAGCTGCACCAAAGGGAGGTGTGCCTATCTGGTTATTTGTGGGCGTCAACGGTGTCGGTAAAACGACATCGATAGGAAAAGTGGCCCGACGATATACCGATGAGGGACTAAAGGTTCTTCTAGCAGCAGGGGACACATTTCGGGCAGCGGCCGCTGAACAACTGGAACAGTGGGCCTTAGCTAGTAATGCAGAACTAATACGCGGAAGTGAAGGAGCAGATCCCAGTTCTGTCATTTACGACGCGTCTGAGGCGGCATCAGCGAGGGGAGTCGACCTTGTGCTTGCCGACACTGCGGGCCGGCTTCATAACAAAGTCAACTTGATGGAAGAGCTAGCGAAAGTTCGGAGAGTCGCCGATCGCGAGCCCGGGGAAGTATGTGAAGTGTTGCTGGTGATCGATGCGACCACAGGCCAGAACGGACTGAGCCAAGCGCGAGAATTCGCCGACGCCGTGAACGTCACCGGAGTCGTTCTCACCAAGCTCGACGGATCCGCAAAAGGGGGCATAGTTTTTGCGATTGAAAAGGAGTTGGGACTACCAGTGAAACTTGTCGGTCTGGGTGAAGGTGATCGTGACTTAGTTGATTTTGACCCAGATCTTTTCGTAGAAGCACTTTTCGGCAATGACTAGAAGTAAAGAAAATAGCGGGACCTGATACAGGTAGCCTGACCAAGAGTATGTTCCAATCACTCACCGACCGTTTCGACGGAATCTTGAACCGCCTGAGAGGAAAAGGTCGGCTAACCGAAAATGACATCTCTGAAGCGACGCGCGAAATTCGACTAGCGCTGTTGGAGGCCGACGTCCATTTCAACGTCGTTCAGGGGTTCATTGAACGCACGCGTGAACGTTGCCTTAGTGCAGACGTTTCGGAGAGTCTGACGCCGGGACAACAAGTCGTAAAGATTGTTAATGAAGAACTCACAACAATCCTGGGTGGAGAGTCCTTCCAGGTCGCATACTCGTCAAAGCCGCCAACCGTTGTCCTCATGGCCGGCCTTCAAGGTTCTGGCAAAACGACGTCGTCGGCGAAGCTAGCTAAGTGGTTTAAGTCGCAAGGGCGTAACCCGCTCCTAGTCGCTGCCGATCTACAACGACCCGCGGCCGTTGACCAGTTGCAGACGCTCGCCCAACAGATAGAAGTTCCAGTTTTTACTGCGCCGGAAGGGGCCATAGAGGCAGCGCGTGGTGGACTTCTTGAGGCACAACAAACAGGACGAGACGTACTAATCGTTGATACGGCCGGCCGGCTAACAGTCGACAACGCGTTAATGGATGAAATAGCCGGCATCTCTGATGCTGTTGAGCCCGACTACACCTTCCTCGTAGTTGACGCAATGACTGGCCAAGACGCGGTCAATACCGCTGAAGTATTTCACGCCACTCTTGAACTCGATGCGGTGATTCTCACCAAGCTCGATGGGGATGCTCGAGGAGGAGCAGCTCTATCTGTCAAAGAAGTCGTAGGGCGCCCGGTTGCTTTCGCCTCAACGGGAGAGAAGCTGCAAGATTTTGACCAATTCCATCCAGAACGAATGGCCGAACGCATTCTTGGGATGGGAGACGTCTTAACGCTCATTGAAAAAGCCGAAGAAGTATTCGAACAAGAGGCTGCTGAGGCAGCGACTCAGAGACTCTTAGAAGGGACTTTCACGCTTGATGACTTCGTTGAGCAGCTGAGACAGGTTCGGCAAATGGGTGACTTCTCCAACATTGTTTCGATGATGCCTGGCGTCCCGAAAGAAGTGAAGGATGCAGACGTTGACGAACGAGAAATCGACAGAGTAGAAGCCATTGTTCTTTCGATGACACCCGAAGAGAGAATTAACCCTGATGTGGTTGACGGATCGCGTCGAGCCCGAATAGCAAAAGGAAGCGGAACGACACCAACTCAGGTAAGTAATTTGTTGAAGCAATTCAAAGAGATGCGAAAAGCGATGAAGGGCCTTGCAGGTCTTGGTTCAAAATCTAAGGGTCGCAAATCCAAGACGAAGAAAGGGAAAAAGGGGAAAAAGAACTCCGCTAGGGGAGGAAATAGCCGAGTTCAGCCCAAAGAGACCACAAAGATACCCAAGCTAGATATCGATGATCTAGACCTCACCTTGCCGGGTAGATGAAATCACGTTGACGCGAGACGTGCTCGTCGGGCGTCTAGACAGGTAGGCTTGCCTACTGGCTTTTAACTATGCCGCCGCTAGCTGCTCCACCGGCTCCCGAGTCGGCTACGCCGAGTAGTAAATATTTTGAAAAGATGACCCAGGAGAAACCTGAATAACTATGGCCGTACGACTGCGCCTGATGCGCATGGGCAAGAAGAAGCAACCGACCTACCGTGTCGTGGCTGCCGATAGCCGGTCCCCCCGCAATGGACGCTTTATTGAAATTATCGGTACCTATCAACCTCGTTTAGAACCATCGGTCGTCAAGATCGATAATGAACGCGCGGTGCACTGGCTCCAAGAAGGAGCGCAGCCCAGCGAAACCGTTGAAAAGCTGCTGAAAATCTCAGGAGCCTGGGCGGAGTTCAAGGGTGAGACGTTTGTGCCGCCTACTGCACCTGCACCCAAACAAAAGACCTCGTCCAAGAAATCCGAGTCGAGTTCGACACCAGCGGTTGCAGACGACGCAAGTGACGCTGGCAATGAAGAAGCCGCTCCGGAGGAAATCAACGAACCAGAGGAATCCGTAACCGAGAATGACGCTCCCTCCAATGATGAGGACGCCTCGGCATCGGAAAGCCAGGATGAGGAGCAGTCATGACCGAGCAAGAGGGAACTACCGCCGAGGAAGTGCTCCTATATCTCATTGCGCAACTGGTGGAACATCCAGATCAAGTTGAGCTAGAGATTGAAGAAAGTGACACAAAGCTGAGCCTTATGGCGAAAGTAAGCTCGGAAGACATCGGACGCGTAATTGGTAAACGAGGGCGCGTCGCTAACTCAATCCGCACGTTAGTGAGAGCAGCGGCGGTTAAGGACGGCGTCGATGTCGAGGTTGATTTCAGCGATTAGGACAGAGCGCAGCATCGACGGCAACCCAGGTCATGCCTGACACCGGAGACCTGTTAGTGGTAGGGACCATCGGTAAGGCCCACGGAACGAGTGGGGAAGTCGTTGTCCGTCTGATCACTAACCAAACAGAGCGACTTAACCACGGAAGCCGTCTTGTGAGTGATTTGGGTGAGCTTGTCGTGTCGAAAGCGCGTCCACATCATGACAAATGGCTCGTGCAGTTCAATGGCGTAGAAACCCGCACCCAAGCAGAGGAACTGCGAGGGTTAACACTCAGGGCCGCGCCTTTAGACATTCCGGACGCTCTATGGGTGCATGAACTAATCGGTTCGTTAGTGAAAGAAGTAAGCGGCGTTGACCGCGGGACTGTGAAGGCGGTGGTTGCCAATCCGGCGTCCGATCTTTTGGAGTTAGACACCGGTCATCTAGTCCCGCTGACTTTTGTAATTGACTTTACGGAAGGAATTATTTTGGTTGATGCTCCCGATGGGCTATTTGAATTGAGTTGAGGCCGTGCGCATAGACGTCTTTACGATCTTTCCCGAATTAGTTCGGGACATGGGCATGCTCAGCGTTTTGGGCAGAGCGCAAGAAGCACAGACGCTAGACCTTCGCGTCCACGACCTCCGGATGACCACAACAGACCCCCATGGAACTGTTGATGACAAACCCTTCGGTGGCGGCCCTGGCATGATCATGAAACCAGAACCTTTTTTTGAAGCGGTGGAGCTAGTTGAACCACCGAGGCCCATTCTTCTCCTAGACCCCGGAGGGACTCGCCTGGATCAGTCCAAGGTCAAAGAACTTTCAAATTTAGAGGGATTCTCACTCTTATGCGGACGCTACGAAGGAGTGGATGAACGGATTAGAACCAGCCTGGTGGACGAACAGATCTCTATAGGAGATTTCGTCCTTGCAGGAGGAGAATTTGCGGCAATGGTTGTCGTCGAAGCGGTCGCCAGACTAGTTCCAGGAGTACTGGGCAACGAAATCTCTCCGAATGAAGAGAGTTTTGACGATTTGTTATTGGAATACCCGCAATGGACACGACCATCGGAATTTCGAGGACTTGTGGTTCCCGAAACTCTTCGTAGCGGAAATCATGCTCGAGTTGCGGAGTGGCGTTTAGCGATGGCGATAGCTCGCACTGCGAAACTAAGACCAGACCTATTAGAGCAACGTGGGGTAACGAGTGAGGAATTGGCTTTGCTGGATGAGTTCGAGATAAGCATCGCCGACCGCTTCGTTTCGGAGTGACAGGCCGCTAGCATTACTACTCGTTGTTTACGCGGCACCTGCAGCCCCTGGCGAGGGTGCCTGTTAGCAGCAACCAGTCAGTTTCCTTAATTCGGAACCCTTAGCAGGAGCAAGTGCGCCATGCACAGCACCGATCTAGTAGATCAAGCACAACTCAGAAGCGATCACCCCGAATTCGCCCCTGGTGACACGGTCAAGGTGCACGTCCGCGTGGTTGAAGGCAACCGCGAGCGAACACAAATGTTTGAGGGATATGTAATCGCTCGACGTGGTTCAGGCATCCGTGAATCCTTCACCGTTCGCAAGCTGAGCTTTGGTGTTGGTGTGGAGCGAACTTTCCCACTACACGCCCCGACAGTGGCGAAAATAGAACGCGTAGCCGTTGGTGATGTTCGCCGATCGAAGCTGTATTACCTCCGGGATCGAATTGGTAAGTCTGCTCGCGTAAAAGAAAAGCGTTACTGAGTTCAGTCAGGATCTATAGCGGTATTCAGCCTCTGGGCTTCCGCCGATGACGAGCTTTCCAACACCCATAATGCCAATGGCGCCGCAGGTCGGGCGCATCTAGGGGAACAGCAACCATGTGCCCTAGCCCCGGTGGAATTTCACGGTTACAGCCGGGACATAGGTATGTCTTGGTTGCCTGAAAGGGCTGGATGCGGTGAACTTCGAAGCCGTCCTCAGGCTCTAGATCAAACATGTAGCGCTATCCGAAAAGGCCCCAAAGAACTGCCCCGATCGCAATCAAGGCCGCGATAGCGACCAACAAGTAATCGACCCCCGTCGCGGAATATTTCCTGTAGGGGTTATAGCCCATGTTCGCAGTATGCACCTTCCAGCCAAATTTGACGATCAATAATTTAAGAACTCAGCAAGCAACACTTTGTTTCAATGCGCCTGTTGAATGAAGGGTTCCGAATGAACATGTCAACCGAATCTCGCAGCTATCGGTACCGTTCATTGTGTGAGCCTTGACAATTGGAACGTCGCAGAGTTTCTTCGCTCCCGCACGGCGGCCTCCCATAACACTGTCCAAGCCTACGAACAAGATCTCAGCGTGTTTATCAAGTGGAGCGAAGATCAGGGCTACGTAGGGCCTGATTGTATAGAACGCACCGACGTCCTCGGCTGGGTAGTCGCGATGCACGATGAGGGGTGTGCGCAGAAAACCATGGCTCGTCGTATCTCCGGGGTGAGGCAATACTTTCAATGGTTGACGAGAAGAGGAACAATTGGCTCGGATCCAACAAGCAAGGTGCAAGCTCCCAAAGGCGCACAAAAACTTCCTCGCCCTCTAACTAGAGAAGAAATCAATCAGTTACTTGATGAAGATCCGCCAGAAAATCCACTTGATCTCCGCAACCGGTTGATCGTCGAGCTTCTCTACGGGTCAGGGCTGCGCGTCAGTGAACTATGCGGCCTGAACTCAACCAGTTTCGACAGAGAACGAGAGCTTTTGGAAGTAGAAGGAAGCAGTAAGAAACGTCGGACCGATCTCGGGAGTAAAGGTAAGAGAGGTCGTCGACTTCCAATGAGTTTGATCGCTCGTCAACTCATTGAACTTTGGCTCACCGAAGGGAGTCGTGAATTTGACGACTCCTACACCCCCGGTAGAAGAGACACTGCGGCGTTGTTCGTCAACCGGCGAGGGAATCGCATGGGGCGACGCGACGTGATGAGAGTTATTCACAAGCTGTTGGAGTCCAAGGGTTTGCCTGGCCGCTCGCCGCATGCGCTGAGACATACCTTTGCTAGTCACCTCTTAGAAGGCGGGGCAGATTTGCGCGACGTTCAAGAGCTCATGGGTCATGACTCAATAGCCACCACTCAGATTTACACCAAAGTAACTAACTCGGAACTTGTAACAGAGCACCGCATCTACCATCCACGTGGGAAGCCTCCCAGGCGTAGGTAGATAATGCCGCTAGCAATTCAGCGACGCCTTTAGTCGCCGTATCGCTAGACTTCTGAATCGGACACAAGGTGTGTCCAACATGACTAACAGCCGAGACGACCTCACGGTCGCCGCTCCACTTGGTGCGGTGTCGCCCTCGGTGCAGCAAGCTAACCGTGGGGGGAGAAACCATGGCTGCAGTTGTAACCATGTCGGATCTGCTTAAGGCAGGCGTTCACTTCGGGCATCAGACCCGAAGGTGGAACCCCAAAATGGATCGTTATCTATGGGGAGAACGTAACGGCATATACATAATTGATCTTGAACAAACGATTCATTTGTTGGATGCCGCATACACGTATGTCCGAGACACCGTTGCGAAAGGCGGAACTTTGCTTTTTGTGGGGACGAAAAAGCAAGCTCAAGACCCTATCGAGACATACGCGAAGGCCTCAGGGATGCCTTATGTGAACCAGCGTTGGTTAGGTGGCATGCTGACAAACTTTCGGACCATAAGAGGCCGTGTTGACAAGATGCTCGAGTATGAACGGATGCAGGCAGCCGGTGACTTCGACAACATGCCTAAAAAAGAAGCGTTGCTTCTGACCCGCGAACTCACCAAACTCCAACGCAACCTCGATGGCCTGCGCAACATGGACAAGCTTCCCCAGGCGGTGTTCGTCTTAGACACTCCGAAAGAACATATAGCTGTTGCAGAAGCCAACCGGTTAAAGCTTCCCGTCGTAGCGGTTGCAGACTCAAACAGCGACCCCGACCTAATTGACTACGTCATTCCCGGTAATGACGACGCGATCCGAAGCACTGACTTATTGACGAGAGTTATAGCGGATGCTGTACGCGAGGGAAAATACATTGCCGAAAGCAAAGGGGCGGTTGTTCGCTCTCCAGGAGAACGCTCACCTGAAGAAGAAGCCCGGGTTAGCGCAGAGCAGTCAGAGGCAGCCCAAAAGGCTCTGGCAGAATCAGCAGCGCGCGAAGCTCGTATAGCCGCAGAACAAGCAGCGCAGGCAACACCAGTTGTTGACCCACCGTCTGAAGTAGAAGTAGACGAGTCCGCGTCCACGTCCAACGAAGGTTCTGAAACGCCTGCGGACGACACGAACGAAAACTAACTATCAATCAACGAGGTATATCGGAACAAATGGCAGACTTCACCGCGAAGGACGTCCAAAATCTTCGCCAACTGACTGGCGCTGGAATGATGGACGCCAAGAAAGCCCTGGTAGAAAATGATGGCGATGCTGAAGCGGCTGCCCAATGGCTCAGGGAAAAGGGCATAGCGAAAAGCGCCAGCCGTTCGGATCGAGAGAACAGCGAGGGAGTAGTCGTAGCGCGAGTCGACGGTCAGAGCGCAGCCATCGTCGAGTTAAAGTGCGAGACCGACTTTGTTGCTAAATCGGAACAATTTGGCGAAATGGCGGACAAGATTCTGACGGCAGTTCTAGCCCGGGGAGAAGACGCCGTAAGCGAAACCTCAGATGAGCTAGAAAACATGAAAATTACGCTTAAAGAAAACATTGATTTGGGACAAGTAGTCCGATACGAAGCAGCTTCGAATTCCGTTCTTGATGCTTATGTTCACCAGCAAAATGGCAGAGGCGTGAATGCGGTACTTGTAGAAATTGCACAAGGAACGCAGGAAATAGCTCACGACGTTGCGCTTCACATAGCAAGCAATAGACCCAAATACCTAACACGGGATGAGGTTCCGGCGGAAGTTGTAGCTGCTGAGCGGGAAACTTTAGAAAACATCACCCGAAACGAGGGTAAGCCCGAACAAGCCATAGAAAAAATTGTTGATGGCAGGATGGATGGCTTCTTCAGAGAAGCAGCCCTCCTCGAACAGAAATTCGTCAAAGACGAAAAGGTTAGTATTTCGGAACTGCTAGGTGGCTCAACGGTTAGCCGCTTCGTTCAGGTGGAGATAGGAAGCTGAAGTGAAGGACCAAACTCGTCGCTGGGAGGGCACCTGCCCCTGGAAACGAGTTGTCTTGAAGCTTTCAGGAGAAGCTTTAGCCGATTCAAGCGGTGAGAACATCAGCGGCGACGTCTTGCGCAACCTAGCTTCTGAGATAGCGGGAGTTCGCGAATCCCACGATGTTGATATAGCCATCGTTGTGGGTGGTGGCAACATCTGGAGAGGAATGTCAGGCTCAGTTGGTGGAATAGACCGAGCTCAGTCTGATCACATGGGGATGCTCGCCACAGTGATTAACGCCATTGCACTGCAGGATGCGTTAGAGCGAGCCGAGGTCCCCACCCGGGTGATGACTGCTATAGGAATGGCTCAGATAGCAGAGCCCTACATTCGGCGGCGAGCAGAACGGCACCTCGACAAAGGACGAGTTGTGATTTTTGCAGCAGGTACGGGTAACCCGTTCTTCACAACGGATACTGCCGCTGCGCTGAGAGCAGCGGAAATCGACGCCGATGCAGTGCTAAAGGGAACCCACTCGGGTATTGATGGCGTCTATACATCTGACCCGCAAACCAATCCGGATGCGGAGCTTCTTGATGAAGTCTCCTTCCTGGATGTTCTTTCTCAAGAACTCGCAGTGATGGACAGCGCAGCGATAGCGGTCTGTAAGGACAACGCCACGCCCATAGTTGTGTTTGACCTAATGACACGCGGCAACTTTGAGTCCATCCTGGATGGCGTCGCGATCGGTACGCTGGTCAAGTGAGCGAGTTTGCGCAAGAAATCTGCACTGATGCGCAAGAACGCATGGATCGAGCAGTTGAACACGCACAAAACGAGTACTCCACAGTCCGAACCGGTCGCGCGACACCTGCATTAGTTGAAAAGCTCAAGGTCGATTACTACGGCGCGGAAGTACCGTTGCAGCAACTCGCAAGCTTTTCGGTGCCTGAAGCGCGGGTCTTAGTTGTGCAACCCTTTGATCGAGGTTCGATTGATGGCATATCTAAAGCGTTAATGGAGTCGGATTTGGGCATCAATCCCAGTAGTGATGGCGAAGTCATTCGACTGGTTTTTCCGCCTTTGACCGAAGAACGACGGCAAGATCTGGTACGAGTGGTCAAACAGATGGCCGAAGATGGCCGTATTGCAGTCCGTAACCTTCGCCGGTCCGCTCGCCAGGATTTAGATGCACTCGAAAAAGACAAAGAGATTTCTTCAGACGATAAAGAAAGATTCAGTAAGGATCTCGACCGCTACACGCAACAAGCGGTTGATGAGATTGACCGCGCGCTCACTGCTAAAGAGCAGGAGTTGCTTGAGGTCTGAGGTGAGGACTGGGGGAGCCTATGGCTGATAGCGACAATGGCGACTTAGACCCCCGCCAGAATGAAACTGAGCATGACGACGTCGATGACGAGCCGTTGCTTTCCTTTGACTTTGATGAAGAACCGATGCCTCACTGGTCTGAACCTGGTTCAGGTGAAAAACCTGACGGGGGTGAGCGACCAGATCCACCGGAAATAGATGCAACGACCTTGGGAAGATCACGCCTATTCCCACAATTACCCGACGACCCTCATCTCGTTGATACATCTGACACCGGCCTTATGGATGCGGTCCGTTCGGACACGGTTCCAACCGTTTCACCCGGTACCGAAGAAGAATTATTTGATACCGGCCCTTTGTCGGTAGAAGATTCAACACAGATCAGTGGGCAAACGAGTGACGCTAATAGCGCATCGAGTACCGACGAGTTTTTCCAAGATGAGGTTTCTACTGATGAGTTATTCGGCGAATCCCTATTCGAAGATGAGGAGGTCTTCGACGAGGAACTTTTCGATGATGCTCCGATAATTGGGGCAACTGAAGGAGACGGAGGTCCCGTATTCGACACCGGACCTATTCACGAAGTCGAGGTAGAAGAACGAGATGAGGATCGCTCTGATGAGGCCGTTGGCGTTGAAAAAGATGCCGCACCGGACAACGACCTGGAGATAGAGGAGGAAGCGTTCGAGATAACTGACCCTCCGGCAGAGGCCAACTCTTTATCCCGCACCGAAGACTCCAATGAGCTCTCTGAATTAGTTGGTGAACCCACAGCTGAACTGGTTCTTGATGAACAAACCCCCCAACTCACGCAAGAAGATGTCGAGCAACAAGCGGTAGGTGTAGAGACCGACAGTGATCTGGCATCGAGCCCAGAACAAGAGCGATTAGAGCAAGAAGTCAAACCATCTCCTAGGGTCATTGAACTTTTTGACACGCCTCCAAGTCAACGAATAATGGCAAGTGCTGATGAACCTCAGAGTGAACCAAATGAACAGAGACGAGATAGAGACGGTGGAGACTGGAAGGACTTTGGTGGCCCAGCGCCCCATTGGCGAGAAGGCCGTCAAGATTATGAGGATTCGACCAGTATGAATGAGGATGATCGAGTGGTGACACACAGCTCCACAAAGAGCGACAATCAAGATGGCGTGGGGCGATCTTCCGGACGTAATTTGCCGGTGGCGATAGTGGTTGGACTTGCGTTGGCGGCGGCATTTTTTGGATTACTCAAGGTTGGACCCTGGGCCATTTTGATCATGGTTCTAGTCGCTTTGGGTCTGGCAGCTCTTGAGTTCTTCACCTCAGCACAGAATTTGGGTTATCGACCCGCGACCCTCCTTGGTTTGGCGGCGGTCGTGGGTTTGTCGCTCGGGGCTTACCACCGCGGATATGAGGCGTATCCCGTTGTCTTCGCCTTGTTGGTGGTCACCGGACTCTGCTGGTTTTTGTTCGATGTTGAGTCTCAGCATGCGACGGCGAATTTCGCTGTCACTTTGCTTGGTTTCGGGTGGGTTGGCGGACTGGGATCTTTTGGCGCGCTTATCCTGTCGCAACCTCATGGCGACGCCATACTCATTGGCGCGGTGATTGGCACTATTTCCTATGACGTAGGTGGCTATGTCATAGGCAGTACCACCGGACAATCAAAGATCGCCCCCCGGGTGAGCCCCAATAAGACATACGAGGGACTCATAGGCGGAATGATGCTCTCGATTGTCGTAACGACGCTTGTGTTGAATCGATTCCCGGGCGTATACCCGTGGTCTGAATCGATGATGAATTGTTTCTGGCTCGGTCTAGCCATCGCTTTGGCTGCGCCGATAGGAGACTTAGCGCAGTCAATGATTAAAAGAGACATGGGCGTTAAGGACATGGGGACTTTGCTCCCTGGTCATGGCGGAGTCTTTGATCGCTTTGATGCGCTGCTGTTCGTCCTCCCCACCACATACTTCGTCGCCGATCTTGTACTCAACTGAGAGGAACAAGAGTGAAGACGATTTCCGTATTGGGTTCGACCGGCTCAATCGGCACTCAGACTCTCGAGGTAGTTAGATCAGAATCCGACCGGTTTCGAATCTCGGCGTTAGCGGCCTGGTCGTCAGTTGAACTCCTCATCGCGCAAGCAAAAGAATTCCGACCCGACGCAGTAGCGATTGGTCAAGCTGAGTTAGCTGGTGAGCTCAGATCTGGGATCCCGTCAGGTATCGAAGTACTAGCCGGCGAAGGTGCATTCGAGGAGTTAGCAACTCGATCTGAAGTAGCAATTAACGGAGTGGTCGGTTTTGCAGGGCTTGGGGTGACGTTAGCGGCCTTAGCATCGGGGCGAAGATTAGCTTTGGCTAACAAGGAGAGCCTCATAGCTGCAGGACCACTAGTTCAGCCTCTCCGCTCCACCCCCGGAGCTGAGCTGATACCAGTTGATAGCGAGCACTCTGCTCTCCACCAATGTCTCAGAGCAATTGAGAAAGACTCTGAATCGAAGCATCTCCGACAGCTAGTTCTCACAGCAAGTGGAGGACCCTTCAGAGGATTCCGGCCCGAAGATCTGGAGCAGGTGACAGTGGATGACGCACTAGCCCACCCGACCTGGTCCATGGGCCCCAAGATCACCGTTGACTCTTCGACGTTGATGAACAAAGGCCTTGAAGTTATCGAGGCCCATGAGTTATTCGGTGTTCCCTATGAGAATATTGAAGTAGTCGTGCATCCGGAATCAATTGTTCACTCCATGGCCGTATTCACTGATGGGACGACAATGGCCCAATTATCTGAGCCAGACATGAAACTGCCAATTGCGTACGCATTGTCTTATCCGGACCGCACGAGTACTCCGTTTGGTGCAATTGACTGGAGTGCGACGAAAACACTGCATTTCGAGCCTCCTGACTCGGGAACGTTCAAATGTCTCGGGCTTGCTTACGCGGCTGGTCAACTAGGGGGGACTGCCCCGGCATGGATGAATGGAGCTAATGAAGCTGCGGTCGACGCGTTTCTCGCAGGGAATATTGCGTGGTCCTCGATTTCAACTCTCATCGAACGTGCGTTGGAAGAATATGACGAGAATGCGGCAGACTCAATTGAGTCAGTAATCCGAGCGGACCGACGGGGCCGCGAATGCGTTACAGGGTATGTCGCTGAAAGAAGTCGTTAGTGTCTGAAGGTTCGCCTATGAATAACAACATGCAGACCAGACCACTATTTGGACTGTGTGGCGTAGTCGGCGCACTGCTTTTGCTTGGGTGGGTTTCCAAAGCGATGCTCGTCGTGGCACTGGTCATAGCTTTCGTCGTTTTCGCACACGAACTTGGACACTTCATAGCGGCTCGAATTACTGGGATGAAAGCGACAGAATTCTTTTTAGGGTTCGGTCCTCGCCTTTTTAGCTTCCGAAAGGGAGAAACTGAGTTCGGTGTGAAGCCAATACTCGCTGGGGCGTACGTGAAATTGGTTGGGATGACCAATCTTGATGATGTGGAGCCAGGGGATGAGTCAAGGGCCTATAGAAGGCAGAGCTACCCGAAAAGGTTGTTAGTAGCGTCCGCCGGTTCACTGATGCATTTTCTGCTCGCCACGTTGGGCCTGCTGGTGTTGTTCTCATTGATGGGAGAACCGGTGGTTCGTGAAGATAGATGGGAAGTAGCGAGCGTCATGGAGCAAAACAGTGATGGGAGTATGACTGCCGCAGCGAGTTCTGGAATAAGACCAGGGGATCGCATCGCTTCCATCGACGCCGTGGCAACAACGCAGTGGAGTGAACTTGTCGAGATAGTTCGCGACCGGCCAGGCAAAGTAGTCCAAATCGAAGTCATCCGCGACGGGACCACTTTTTTTGTCGACACCGCGCTCGGAGAAGACAGCGAAGGCAGAGGCCTGCTGGGGATCGGGGGTCAAAAGTCAACGGAACTAATCAAGTACGGCCCGGTATCAGCAACCCAAAAAACATTCACAGAATTTGCTTCTATGGTTGGACACTCCCTGCAGGGAATATGGTCGATCGTCACCAACCTCGGGGAGGTAGTCGATCGGATTCTGTCCCCGCCGAATGACCCCAACGCGAACGACAACTTAGAAACGCGGCCAGTTTCGCTGGTGGGCGCGGTCCAAATAGGAGCAAGTGATCAACTCAGCGGGTCCGAGCGGATGCAACTTTTCGTAGCGTTCAACATATTTATTGGCGTTTTTAACTTGCTACCGTTCTTGCCGCTTGATGGTGGTCACATAGCGATTGCTACTTACGAACGTATTCGTGAAGGAAGTAGCGGCCGGCGGCACATAATTGACACCAGCAGGCTGCTGCCCATTACCTATGCGGTTGTCGCCTTCCTAGCTTTCTTCGGCCTAGGAGCCATCTATTTGGACATAGCGAACCCTTTAGGGTTCTAACTACAGGTGCTAGCAGGGATTGTCTGTTCGAGATGACAGACTGTTGGTGATGTTCGAACGTCGAATGACCCGCAGTGTCAATGTAGGGGGAGTGCAAGTGGGCGCGGGAGCGCCCATAAGCGTTCAATCAATGACAACCACGAAAACAGCGGATGTCGATGCCACGCTTGAACAGATTTACTCTTTGGCAGCAGCCGGTGCAGAAATCGTGCGGTGCACCTGTAATGACCTTGAGGCCGCTGAAGGGTTGGCTCGAATAGTTCCTCGGTCTCCGGTTCCGCTTGTAGCAGATATTCACTTTCAGTATCGGCTAGCTCTGGCAGCACTCGACGCAGGGGTGGCATGTCTTCGTCTTAACCCGGGCAACATACGCAAGGCTGAACACATCAGGGTCGTGGCCTCCGAAGCTCGTGATCGAGGCGTTCCTATTCGAATCGGAGTTAATGCTGGATCACTCGACCCTCAGATTGAAGAAAAGTTTGGTATCACCCCGGCTGCGCTTGTTGAGTCCGCCAAAAGAGAATTGGGTTATTTCGAAGAAGTCGGATTTCAAGAGGTGAAGATATCGGTGAAAGCGAGTGACGTTCGCTTGATGGTTGATGCCTATCGCATGCTGGCTGACGTAGTCCCTTTCCCGCTCCATCTCGGAGTAACTGAAGCAGGGCCACCGCCAACCGGGATCTTGAAAGCTACTGCGGGCATAGCCACACTGCTGAATGAGGGCATAGGCGACACCATCCGCTATAGCCTCACAGCGGACCCTGTTGAGGAAGCTCGAGCTGGTCGCCAGCTACTGGAAGCCCTAGGTTTGCGAGAGAGAAGCTCCCTCGATCTCATCGCATGTCCCTCATGTGGCAGAGCAGAAGTCGACGTGATTTCGATAGCAGAAAAGGCCCAAGAAGCTCTCGGAGACCTTAATTTACCGATCCAGGTGGCGGTAATGGGTTGTGTTGTAAATGGACCTGGCGAGGCTAAGGGAGCTGACCTCGGAATAGCGGCAGGTCGACAGAGGGGTCACCTTTTCGTTAGAGGCCAAGTAGTGAAGGTTGTCCCTGAAGGGGAGATGGTTGAGGCTCTCGTCGAATGGGGACAGAAAATTGCGTCTGAAGGAGTTGATGTGGCGTTGGCCTCAGCGGATGAGTCTGCGGCGGCTGAAGCTGAAGCCGACCGGCAAGCGTTGTTGGAAATTCAAGGCGAAGACGTCAATCAAGCCGAAGCTGTAGTGCAGACGATAAGGAAGCGTTAGCAGACCGCAGGTCGGGTGACTTGCGTTGGTTACAGCATTGCTACTGGTACGATAAATCCCCACAGGTCAGCTTTTTTTGCTGGGCGTGGGCGCTGCCCACGTCCTTTTTCTTGGTCCTGAAGAATTTTTGCCCGTAGTTGAAGCCAAATGGAGGTGCGATGAACATGACTTCTCACCATCAGCTCGACGCAATGTTCTCCTTAATTGAACCCGTTGTTGAGGCGTCAGGTCACCAGTTGTACGACATTCAACACAATGGCGGGACTTTGGCAGTACTTGTTGATTGCGATGATGGCATTGGCATTGAACAACTAGCTCAGTTGAGCCGTTCAGTTTCGAAGGTTCTAGACGAACACGACCCCATCCCGGGCCGTTACACACTTGAAGTCTCAACACCGGGCGTGGAACGGCGACTGCGTAACGAAAGTCACTTCAGCGGGGCGATCGGTGAGATCGTCAATGTTCGCACCACTCCCGAACCGGACGGTCGCCGACGTGTCGTGGGTACCTTGGTTTCGGTCGAAGGCGACACATTAACCATTGATGACGCGAATACAGGTGTCACTCAAATTCACCTAACTCAAATCGAAAAAGCTCGGACCGTTTTTGAATGGGGCCCCGCTCCAAAACCCGGAAGTACAACTGGGTCCAACGGTTTGAAACACAATCACAAAGGAGGAAGTCGCGAATGACTACCCCGGACATGATGGAAGCCCTCCAAGCTTTGGCCGCCGAAAAAGGCATGACAACCGAGCTGCTGCTCGAAGCAGTGGCTAACGGCCTTGAATCTGCTTATAAGAGAATGCCGGATGCTGCCGACGACGCATATGTCGTGATCGACGAGATGTTCAATATTTCAGTGATTGCGCAAGAAATTGATGAAGAAGGCAACGTCGTTCAGGAATGGGACGACACACCCGAAAACTTTGGTCGAATAGCAGCGCAGACGGCCCGTCAAGTTCTTACTCAGCGAATTCGAGAAGTCGAACGCGACATGAAGTATGACGAATATGCCGGCCGCGAGGGCGACATAGTGACGGGCATCATTCAGCAAACAGACTCGCGCTACACCCTTCTTGATTTAGGTCGGGTGGAAGCTCTCCTGCCACAGTCGGAACAAGTGCCTTATGAAAGACCTGAACCGAATAGTCGTCTAAAGGCGTACATCGTTGAAGTTCGTAAAACAGCCAAAGGTCCTCAGATTGTCGTGTCGCGCACTCATCCTGGATTGATTCGCGAACTTTTCAAGCTTGAAGTTCCTGAAATCAGCGATGGGATTGTCGAAATGAAAGCTTGTGCCAGAGAACCAGGCCATCGCACCAAGATCGCTGTCTGGTCGAACGACACCAACATTGACCCAGTAGGAGCCTGCGTTGGGGCGCGAGGAGCGCGTGTGCGTCAGGTCGTAAATGAATTGCGCGGTGAGAAAATTGACATTGTTCCGTTCTCTGAAGACCAACATGATTTCGTCGCTAAAGCACTTTCGCCTGCCAAGGTCCGTGAGGTTCGCTTTCACGAAGTTGAGGGTGTCGCTGAAGTCGTGGTTCCCGATCATCAGCTTTCACTAGCTATTGGCCGAGAGGGGCAAAACGCACGACTCGCTGCGCGTTTAACGGGCTGGCGGATTGATATTAAGAGCGAAACCCAAATTCTTGATGAAGAAACAGCCTACGCCGAAGGCGATTGGGCTGAAGGCGAGTGGGTTACAGATCCTGAAACCGGAGAACAGACATGGGTCCCGGCAGATGGTAGTGAAGCAATGTCAGCAGACGACTGGGCGACGGCCGCGGAAGAAGCAGAAGCTGACCAAGCCGTCGGCGAGCAGCCCACGGAAGACGGTTCAGAAGCTGTCAGCGAGGAACCGGGTGACGGAGATGCTCTCTCCAGTGAAGAAACTGACGATGAGGGACCTTCAGAAGAAGTAGATAATCAAGAAGAGACAGAAATCGAGGAAGAAGAGCTAAGCAACTGACCAACTGTGAGTGTTATACCCGGTAGCGTTGCTCAACAGTCAATAGCACCGTTATCTACCGGAACCTCGTCGCTGTCTGCGAAGATAGAAGACGATACGAACCATCCGCCGCTCACAGACCCCAACGAACAGTAAGGAACGCGTTTGCCCAAGAACCCCCGAGTGCATGAACTCGCAAAAGAGTTAGGTCTCACCAACGATGAGACTCTCGCGCTCTGTGACGCGCTTGGCATCGAAGTAAAAAGTCATTCCTCAAGTATTCAAATAGCGCAAGCTGACAGGGTTCGTCGCAAAGCTGAACGGGAAGGTCTGATTCGGGAAACGCAACCAGAAGAACCTCAAGCGGCGAAGAAGAAAGCCCCGGCGAAGAAGAAAGCCCCGGCGAAGAAGAAAGCCCCCGCGAAGAAGAAAGCCCCGGCGAAGAAGAAAGCCCCGGCGAAAAAGAAAGCCCCGGCGAAGAAGGCCGCGGCTCCAACCGAAGCCGCCCCTCCGGATGATGACGCACCAGAACAACTGGAGACCGAGGTCTCCGATGATCAGCAAGCTCCAGTTGCGCGACCGCTCGTTACTTCGAGTGGACAAGAGCCGGCGCGCCGCGTCGCCGAAGAGACACCCGCTCGTCCCACTCCTAAAAACGAAGAAGCGCAAGGAGAACGTGAGGCGCCAACCGATCGTGATATAGGTTCAGCTCCAGCGGGACCTCCCCCGCGCATGCCCGCGCCGCCGCGATCGGGGAGCGGCAAGCCAATACCGCCACCACCGGGCGCCGCTCCGCCTCGGTCAGGCTCAGGGCGAGCTATTCCACCGCCCCCAGGCCCTCCGCGTGCCCGAAAAGCAGATAGTGGCGACTCCCCGGGCGGTCCCCGCCCAGGCGGACGACCCGCAGGCGGTGGACCGCGCAGATCTAATAGACCGGGTGGTGGACAAGGGGGGCCAGGAGGCGCGCCGGGACCAGGAGGCCCACCAATCGGTCCTGATGGCCCTGGAGGTCGTCCAGGAGGCCGTCCAGGTGGACCCCGAGGTGGTCCGCAACAACAACGACGAGGTCGGAAGCAAAAACGGCGCAGACGTCAGCAAGAGGAGCTTCAGCCACAAGAGTTAGCTACTTACACACCCGCAGATGCCCCAGTTCCCGAGGGTGAAGTGGTAATCGAAAGAGGTTCTACGGCTCAAGAAGTAGCAAGCAAACTAAACCGATCAGCCGCTGACGTAGTTAGATTCCTTCTTCAACAAGGAGAAATGGTCACGGCAACCCAATCGCTTAGCGATGACATGGTCGACCTGTTTGCAGCTGAATTAGGAGCGGAAGTTCGTCTCGTCGACCCCGGTGCTGAACAAGAAGAAGAAATCCTTAAAGTTCTAGAAATTGATCTGGATACCACTGGAGCCGCGCCGCGACCACCGGTTATCACAGTTATGGGTCACGTGGACCACGGCAAAACCTTGCTGCTAGATCGCATTCGGTCATCGAATGTCGTAGATGGCGAAGCTGGGGGTATCACTCAACACATTGGCGCCTATCAAGTTGAGCGGGGTGGACAACCCCTTACCTTTATTGACACCCCCGGTCACGCGGCATTCACCAGCATGAGAGCCCGAGGAGCCCAAGCTACTGACATCGTCATTCTTGTGGTTGCCGCCGATGATGGCGTAATGCCGCAAACCCTTGAAGCGATGGATCATGCCCGCGCGGCAGAGGTTCCCATCGTGGTTGCAATTAACAAGATCGATCGTGAAGGCGCTGACCCCAACAAAGTCCTGGCCCAACTCGCTGAACGAGATTTAATACCGGAGTCCTATGGCGGTGATGTCATTACTGTCCCCGTATCGGCTATGACCGAAGAGGGCATTGATGAACTTCTCGATCAAATAGTCCTAGTTGCTGAACTAGAAGAACTGAAAGCCTCACCCGACGGCCGGGCTGTCGGGACGGTACTCGAAGCAAACCTAGATAAAGGAAGAGGGCCGGTGGCTACCGTTCTCGTCCAGCAGGGGACGCTCTCAATCGGAGACCCGATGGTGGCAGGAGCCGCATGGGGAAGAGTCCGGGCCATGACCGACGATCTGGGTAACGCTGTAACCGAAGCTGGTCCGTCAACTCCTGTCGAAGTTTTAGGGCTTTCAGAGGTGCCCAGATCCGGGGACATCTTCACGGTCGCCCCTGACGAAAAGACCGCAAGCCGAGTAGCTGATACGCGCGAACACTGGCAACGTCAAGCAAATATGGCAACAGTGTCGTCGTCTGGAGGTGGCGGAGCAAAGCTCGAAGACATCTTCAAACAGATTCAAGCCGGCGAGGCGACCACTCTCAACCTGGTTCTCAAAGCCGACGTTCATGGGTCGCTTGAAGCGGTGACCGAAAGCTTGCGGAAACTCGAACGCGACGACGTGAAACTTTCATTTGTGAGCAGGGGCGTTGGTGGCGTCAACGAAAATGACGTTCAGCTAGCGGTCGCTTCGAACGCAACAATTTTAGGTTTCAATGTTCGGCCCGACCGGAAAGCACGTGAAACAGCTGAAACCGAAAACGTCGAAATTCGACTATACGAAATTATTTATCAACTCTTAGAGGACATTGAGAATGCCATGCTCGGGATGCTCGAACCCGAGTTCGAGGAAATTGTTACCGGAGAGGCCCAGGTGCGGCAGGTATTCCGAATATCTGGCGTAGGTCCGATTGCGGGCTGTTTTGTCGAGAATGGCACCATTAGCGACGGGGCGAAAGTTAGGTTCTTGAGAGAAGGAACCATTATCTGGAAGGGCGAGGTTGCATCGTTACGTCACTTCCAAGACCCAGCTAATCAGGTGACGGCAGGGATGGAATGTGGCATTGGTTTGTCAGACTTCACAGACCTCAAAGAAGGTGATGTGATCGAAACCTACGATGAGCGTGAGATCCCGGTCGCATAGTTACTAAACAACAGCTTCAACTCGGAGGCTGCGAGATGAGCAACAAACGAGGGCGTCAGCGTAGAAGCGGGCAAAACTATGAACGCACGGACCGCGTGTCGGGCTTAGTGAAAGAAATAGTTGCCAGCGAATTAGAACGTGTAGATGACTCGCGGCTCTTTTTAGTGTCAATAACGGGTGTCGATGTGGACCGCGAGCTTGCGCACGCCACTGTTTGGTTCCACATTTCTGA
>MDSZ01104360.1_pt1 | contig 23168 bp, 14 predicted proteins | sample 811201 | NCBI WGS metagenome assembly MDSZ01 (sample SAMN05326647, study PRJNA326480) | marine metagenome | isolation source: seawater | place: Indian Ocean: North | collected 2010
ACTTTCAAAAGAAAATTAAAAAACAAGGAAGTGTTACCAACGCTAGAGATGAAGAACACCTTAAACAATTGATTAAAGTTTATAAAGAGATGGGTGGAAGAAAAATTAAAGAAGCAAAACTTACAGAAGCACAATATAAAACTATTAGTTTAAAAACTACACAAGGATACAAAGAAGCTGAGAAATTACAGAAACAAGGCTGGGTAGTAAAACATGTTGGATTGTTTACAATAGATATGGTGAAAGAGGGTGTGAGTGAAGTAAAACTTAATGAATTTAATAAAGCACATTTCCTTAATCTAATTAAACAAGAAATAGAAAGTCTTAAAGGTCAGATTGCATATGCTAAAGATAAGGTTAATTACAAAGACACACCTGATTGGGAAAAGAAAGAATTTAAAGCCGTTTTAAAAGATAAGATAAAAGATTTAAAAGATACTGAAAAACATTATAAAAAAGTTCAGAGTATGAAAGAAGGAAAACTTACAGAAGGTGTTGCGGATGAAATAAGGAAACAGATACCGAGACGAACATTGTCTTATGTGGGTGCAAAAAACTTTGCAAAAGGTAAATCACCAAAGGGTGAATTTTTAGAATTTTCAGTTAAAGGTAGTAGATTAAAAACTGGTGGTAAAATTAAAGTGATTTATAGTAAAAGTGGTGATGATTATACTATAGAGGCTTGGCAAATCAGAGGTACAAATGTAAAGTTAGTTAAAAAACAGGAAAGAATACAAGTAGATAAACTTGGAAGAACTATAGAAAATTTAGTTGGGTAACTTGGGAGAGTCAAATGTCTAAAAAAATAAAAATGAAAGATTTATTGAAAGAGTCACATGTGTGGGAAAGGAAGTTTGGTGAGAAACTACCAACACTTGATGATATTCAAAAAAAATATGAAAATAAACAATTAAAAGAGTATCGTGGTTATACGACACTTGAATCAGCTGAAACTCAAATTTTTGATGTTATAATTCAATTCAAAAAAATATATGAAAGAAGTGAACATAAAAACAATAGAAAAATAAATAAATATATCCAAGAATTATTGAAGATTGAAGCTAAACTTGGTGACGAAGTAACGGAGTTGGAATAATGAAATTAACTAAAAAAAGAATTAGGGAAATAGTAATAGAAGAATTGAAAAATATCAATGAAGGACCTTCTTATGAGTATTCAAAACACATTGACAAAATAGATAAATTATATGATTCGTATTGGGGTGCAGTTCAAGATTTTGGAAAAGTTCTTGAGAAAAAAGGTATGAAAAAAGAATCTCAAATGATGCATCGGCAATATTATAAATTAGTTGTTGGATTCAAAACCTGGTTTGCAGTATTTGTAAGGAAACTACTCTAATGCCAGCCAAGTCAATAGCTCAACAAAGATTTATGGGATTAGTAAAATCTGTTCAGGATGGTAAAGCCAAAGCTAGTGGTAAAGCCAAAAAAGCTGCAAAAGAGATGAAACCAAAAGATGTTGATGATTTTGCATCTACAAAACATAAGGGATTACCAAAAAGAGTTAAACAAGAAGAAGCTGCTAAAAGAGATTATAAAGCAGAGTATAAGAAATTTCAATCATCTCCCAAGATGAAAAAATATAGAGCAGAATTAAATGCATATAATAGAAAAAAAGGAACTTATGGTAATGGTGATAAGAAAGATGCATCTCATAAAGGTGGGAAAATTGCAGGATTTGAAGAACAATCAAAGAACAGAGGAAGAAGAGAAAAAAGTAGATTGAAGAAAGAAGAAAAATTAAAAGAAATAATTCAGAGGTTAGTTCGTGAAGCATTACCTTCTAAATCTAAAGGATCTAATCCATCAGCACCGATATCTTCTGCTACAAGTTTAAAAGGTTCTTATAAGAAACATTTTGAAGATGAAGAACTTCAAGAAACAACAGTTAGATTATCTACTATGAAAGATGCAAGTTTTGAACCTGGAAGATTTGTACAAATTGTTGGTAAAAAGGGAATGGTTAAACTTGATAAAAAAAGTGTTCATACATTAGCTAAAATGGTAAGACAATCAAGGGATGCTGGTATGGGTTATTCATTTACTGCTCATGAAGGAAAGATAAATGAATCTAAAGTTCATAGATTACCAAATGGGGTTAAGGTTAAAATAGAATTTAAAGGTTTAACATTTGATTCAGGTAGAAGCAAACCTGTATTTTTGGATAGAGCTGAAATGTTGACATTTTTTAAAGCGACAACAAAATATTTAAAATAATTTAAAGAGGTATATATGTCAAATAAAATTTTAGATAAAGATATTTTATCAAATGATAGAAGAAGTTCTGTTTTAGTTGTAAATAATGATGAAAATGGAATTTTTTTAGAAATCAATCAAGGTGTTAATAAAATCATTTTAAATGATGATGAGTGGGTTAAATTAAAAAATATAATAAATTCGATTAAGGTGTAAGTAATGTCAATTAAATTAAAATCATTATTAAAAGAATATAAATATGGTGGTGTTATTAATATGAAAGATCAGATGAAGGCTGGTAAATTTGATCCTACCAATCCTGATATCCACATTAGTGGGTGGGGAGTATTACCATTAAAGTCTTTGCATAAATGGATTTCAAAAGATTTAAAAGAGTTATCGGATGATGCTGGTGTAGTTAGTGATCATACTATGAAAAATATAGAGAAGAGGTTATTCGACAGACATGCACCACTTCAACATAAGATATTAGCTTTAAACGAGGCATATAAACAAATGAACTCATCTCAATACAAGCGAGCTGTCACAATATATAAGAAAAACAAATAACTCCAATGACACAGGTTATGAGAGCAAATAAATGAGTTCAAATTTAAAAAGTAATAAACCATTTAAATTTAGAAAGAATCATTCTTCTATATTTCCTAAAGAAGATATTACATGTGAAGAATATATACCTGTAAATGATAAACATTGGGAATATAAAGGTATCAATTGTTCTGTAGTTCCTGCAACTCCTGTGGATGATATTATTTTACCAGCAACATGTAGAAATAATTTAGATTGCCCGAGAGGTTATTTATGTAGTAGAAACCAATGTATTTTTCACACACCAATAGTACCAGTTCCAGATCCAAATGATCCTACACATATACTTCCTGATGAGTCACAGGGGTGTAATATTAATGGTTGGGTAGATTGTGGTCCTGTAGTGTGGGATTGTGAAGAACATCAAACTATGGGTACATGTGCGAGTAGTATGGGTAATGATAATTATGGTTGTGTTTGGTGTCCAGATAGTGGTAATTGTTATAATCGTACTCAATTATATTCAAATGATAATTTATTAAATAGTTGTGGTTTTGATACAGTAGATTATGGTACTTCCACAATGATATCGGGTTGTACTGATCCTTATGCTATCAATTATAATCCAAGAGCAATTGCACAAAGAGACGGATATGGGAATGGATGTCCAGATGATAAAAATTGTTGTTTATATGAAGGAGCTAAATTAGATTTCACGAGAGATACTTATACACAGATAGATTTAAAAAAAGGTGGTTCTTATATAATTGTATTTTGGAGTAATGACTGGGATAATGGTGGTGTATCTGGGAAATCTACTTTTTGGGATGTTTTTGAAAGTTTAGGTTCTTTTAATCATGCACCGGAATCTGTTGGTGGTGATTTTTATGTTCAAGATAATAACAATAATAATTTGGAAGAAGTTAATGAGATAAGAAATGGTGGATTTTATGGTGGTAATTATTGTGATCCTATAACTGAACTTGCAACTGATAGTGCAAGTCAATGTGAAACTCATCACTATTATCATATTTCTACTTTTATTGATATAAATTTTATTAGTAAATATGTTTATAAGATTTACGAATGTGGTGGTGCTCAGGGGGAAAATTTAGATGAAGAGTAACATCGCAAATAAAGAATGTAGAAGAATATTTGGTGTACTTCAAAGATTTATTCAACGTGTTGAAATGAATCAATCTAATTTAAATATAAAATTGAATAATCCAAAAAATAGATTAGATACTTCTCACTTATTACAGGAAAATGACAGAGTAAATTTAGTAATTATTAATAATTTATATAAAGAACTAAAACCTTTAGAATCATATTCTAATTTATGCAAAAAGTTACTTAAATCAGTTGGTACACAAGTATCAGATATATCAGGTTGTAATAATAAAATAGGTGACTTAAATGGTGATGGTTTAATTGATTTGTTGGATATTTTATCTATACTGAAACATATCATAGGTGAAGAGAAATTAAAAAAATGTGAGTTATTATCTGCAGATTTAAATTGTGATGGAAAAGTTGATATTTCAGATTTAATTTTATTAATACAACATCTTATTGATTCAAAACCTCTTCTTGAATGTGGTTCACAAAAGATTAAATTTGTGGATGAGGTTAAAGGTATAACCATCCAAAACTCACCTTTTGTTACAATGTCTGGTGAGGGTTATGTTCCTATTAGTGATGACACTCCTTTTGAGAATAGAGATTTTCCTACTTGGCAGAATTATACATTATGTACACCTGAAAATTGGGGTGGTGATTATAGTGTACTTCCTCCGGGTTTATCTTGTTGTGATCACAATAATATGTCTAATAATCCAATGGGAGCTTGTTGTGATTATGGACAAGTGTGGTGGTGTGACAATCAGGAATCAGATGGCGAAGAAGTAAATATGAATTGTTATGGTGCTGGTAATGGAAGTGAAGGTGGAAGTGGACCTAATTATAATGCATTTGCTGCAGGTCCTTGTATGTGTGGGTCTATGGCACCACATTCAGTTCCATATAGTGTTGTTGCAGAAGATGGTCCTTGGGGCTGGGGAAAATGTGGTGGAGTTTCTAATGGTAAATATTGTCAATCTGATTCGGATTGTGTAGATCAATCAACGGGTCCAACCTGTGAAGATTGGACAATGGATTCAATACTTGCTAATTCTATATGTGAAGAAAATTCTACAGGAAGACAAGAAAAATTAAATGGGTTTACATTAGAAGGAGATGATAACGAACATCAAGGAAGTTGTGCAGCTGGTTGGAGATTACTTTCAGAGAAGCTTGGTGGTTCTAAAGTTAGAGTAGGAGGACCTGGGTATTTTGTAGACGCAACACATGTTATTGATCCATATTATCCATATGAAAATTATTATTGGGATTTACAATTACCTAATTCTCAATTTTGTGATTTTGGTCCTACTGATCAAATTATGAATGACCAGGCATCAGTTGGTTTTCAAATTATAGAAGGTTTACCTGGCAACTATCCACATTGTAATGAATATGCTCAATTACTATCTTGGCCTTATTCTGGTTATGATTTAGCATATGATATAGGTATATGTGGTAGACTTGGTTGTACTGATTCGGAAGCTGTTAATTATGATGCAGATGCTACTATACCCGATGGTAGTTGTATTTATCCAGGTTGTTTTAAATATTGTTCTGATAATCCAGGTAAAGGATTTTATTGTAATGATGTTTATCCAGGTTGGCCAGCAGGTGTTAAATGTCCATGTCCATTGATAGATTCAGTTGGTATGCCACAGCCGATGGGTTCTGATCCTGATTATGATATATTAACATCCGATTATATAACATATGGTTATTCTATAACTTCTGCTGGTGATAGTTGGAGTACATTTGAGGATTGTGAATGGTGTAGTTTAGTTGATAATTATTTGGGTGATGGTGGTATGTGTAATTATCATAATCCTAATTTTTGTGATCCAAAAATAATGAATAGATATTATGTACAAGGTGAATTTGAAATGGATTTTTCAGGTGATTGGTATGGTGATGAAGATGATGCACCTTGTTGTGATTATTGGCAATATATGTGTCCACATAATCCAAATACAATTACTGATCCTGATGTTTATGATCAAGAGGATCCTACAAATAATAATTCACAGGCTTATTATACACAAGCAGAATGTGGGAATGTATATGATTGTGATAAATGGGATGGTGATGGTGATTGTCCTGTTGGTGAACATGGATATCAAGAAGGTAATAATGGTTGGTGTGAATGTAATGGTACTTTTGATACCTGTGGTGTATGTAATGGTACTGATGAATGTTATGCTTGTAATTCGTTTGAGGAACCTGCTGCGTGTAATGGAACATTCTTTGATGGTATAATACATGATCCAGATTTATGTTTATTTCCTGGAGATGATGCTTACCCAGGTTGTGATTGTGTTGGAAATGTTTTAGATTGTGCAGGTGCTTGTGGTGGTGATGCTGTTGTAGATGACTGTGGTATATGTAACGGTGGTTGTTTTTCTATTGATGAATGTGATTGTTCATGTCCATCAGGTGAATACGATGAATGTGGTGTATGTGATGGTGATAACTCTACATGCACTGATGATTGTGGAATGGTTAATGGTAATAATTGGTTAGTTTCTTGTTTTCCAGGTGATGGTGGTGGTCCGATTCCTGGTACCGGTGATCAATTGGATTGTCATTGTCAATGTGAACAAGGAACACCTGAAAGTTGTAATACTGAACCTGCTAGTGGTGGTAACCCTGAATGTGGAATGGGTGAACTGGATTATTGTAATATGTGTTTATATCCATCTCAAAGTGATATGGCTAATGAATGTATTGGGTGTATGAATGAGTGGGCATTAAATTACAAAGACACTGCTACATATTCTTGTATGCCTGCAAGTGATGCTGAAATTGATGGAATTTGTACATCTTGTATTTGGACATCTTGTATGGATGATATTACAGCAAATATAGCTCAATGTGAGAATAATAACGGAGCATATGTAGATATTGATATAAGTGTTGATCCCCCAACTGGTTCTTGTAAAAATTATCAGAATGGTTGGTTATTCAGATGGGGTCAGTGGCTTCAAGTTGCTGATACTATGGTGGATAATGGATGTGGTAGTTTTTCTTTTAATGACTCGATGGGTTTTCAATGTAATAATTGTGGTTGTATATATCCTTGTAATGCTGCTGGTGATGGTATAGAATCAGGAGGCACTGCATCCTCAACTGGTGAATGTTGTACATATCCAACATGCTGGTATTATGATAGTGATGGAGATGGATTGGGTTGTCCTTATCTTGATGTTCCTGGAGGTGAAAATCCAATAAAAACTTGTTCTCAAAATCCAGGTGATGGTTGGGTATTGTCAACTGATCCAAATGAAACTGATCCATCAATGTGTACTTGTGATACGAATCAGAGAGATTATTGTGGTATGTGTATGAGTGATCAAGATGATCTTTGGAATAGAACTTGTTGTAATTACAACGGTGATGCATATTGTGCTGGTGAAGTTATTGATAATGGTACATGGTATGATTGTGATGGACCAATACAATGTAATTGTGATACAACGGGAGGTGATTGGAATAAGGGTTATTGTAGTATACGTAATACTTGTATTTGTGGTAGACCATGTGCTGTTATAGGTGGACAAGATTGTGTAGATTGGGATTCATCAGATGATACTGTAGCTGGTATGGGTAATAGTTGTTATTACTCTATTGATGAGTGTGGAATCTGTGATGGTAGAAATGATTGTATAGGTTGTGTAGTGCCGGAAGCATTAAATTGCACAGATAATTTTATTTTATGTCCTGCTTGTAGTTATGGTGAAGTTTGTTATGGTTTTTATGATGAAAATGCATATATAGCTGGTGAATGTGCATATCCTGGATGTTCTGATGAAAATGCATCTAATTATGATGATGCTTTTATGTATAATGATGGTAGTTGTGAATATGATATAGGTGCTTCTTCTACTTGTTGGGGTCCTGCTCCTGGTGAATCAATTAGTCAAGAACCTTTACCTTTGGAATTGTTTCCTAATCTTTATGAAATTCCAACTAGGTTAGTTACCGGTGATACATTAAAAATGACAATAGCTTTAGATAGAGATGTAAATCCATTTCTAACTGTGGATAAAGAAGTTCGAAGAATTCAATATTGTATTGAAACTAAATATGATGTAGGTATGGCTCCATATGGTATGTTAGATAATAAAGCCAGTGAATATTATGGAACAAAAATTGTTACAAATCCATGTTATATAGATGAAACACCAACTGCTACATCTAGGGGATATATTTCTTCATTTAGTTTTACTTTATCAACAGAAGGGTTTACACCTGTTTCTGATTCTTGGGGGAATCCTTCTGATTGGTGGAATTTATTATATGATGTTAGAATTTCAGTTTATGATCAAAATGGTAATAGAATTCGTGTTGGAAAAATAGATGGGTTAGATGATCAATTCTTTAGTCCTAGTGTTAAATGGGATTTTTCTAATGCGTGGGCTACTGAATACTATTGGGGTGTTGATGGTTCAGGTTATCCTCATTATGATATGGCATTACCATATTTTAATTCAAATGGTCATTTGGTAGATCAAAAAGAATATTTTTTAATTCCTGTTGATTTTGGTTTAGGCTTACCAATAGCTAGTGCTGGAACAAGTCAAGTCATATTAAAAGGTGATGAATTTGTGTTAAATGCACTTTCTACAAATCATCCTGATTTTTCTCATTTGAGATTCAAATGGTCTGTTAGTGGTGATCCTACTTTAGTTTCTGAATTTGAATCATTGAATCCAGAATTTTATTCAAACACTTCAAAGAATCCTGTTGTACAATTAACTTCACCTAATGTAGTTGGTAATTTACAATTTGAGTTGAATGTTAATGATGTTCCAAATAGAATATTAGGAACTAGTGGTTTACCGTTGTATCATGTTGATTGTGATTATAATTCTCCAGATTGTATAAATTCTAATACGATAAATGTTATATCAACGGACAATATATATTCACCAAACAATTATACATTTGTAGATAGTGTTAGTGAAGATACAAGTGTTGTTTACGGTATGGGTAGAATAGGTAGAAGAATGACTTTTAATGCATTCCCTAAGAATAGTAATGATGAGTTTCCAACAGTTGAATTTTCTACTTGGTTAAAATCTAATACTACAGATAAGGCTATAGTTAGATTTGGAGCTTCTGGTTACAATTCTAAAAATAGAGGGTGTGCATTTACAGTGAATATGTCAGATGATACAATAACGGAATCAGGTTTTACTTCAGAAGATATACTTGATCCTTCTAGTGGTGGTCATTGTGATGATTTTAAATTATATAAATTTCCTGGTGGTTGGTATAAAGTTACTGGTCAATTTACAGTAAATTGGGAAGAAGATTTTAGAGTGTTGAGTAGTAATTCTAAATATGAATTTGCAGTTTTTCCTGGTGAAACCGGAGAGTTAGTACCTTGTGAGTGGGATTCAGATTGTACAGGTCATGGTTTTGCTGGTGGTTGGTGTTGTAATGATAATAGTTCTTATGAAGAACAGATAAATAATGATATATTCCGTTTTTGTAAAACAGGTGAAGGTAATTTATCTGAAAATCATTGTATGCAATCTGTACAAACCGCTTGGGGTGGTTCTGATGAAGAACATGGTATATTTGTATGGGGAATGCATTTTAATGAAATGTCAATTACTGGAGGGTCAGGTTCTAATGACAAAACAACTGTTTTTCTAAAAGATTCTGCATATTTCAATAGAACTAAAACAAAAACAAAAAGAGTACTAACAACTGATAATAGGAAACGAGTTCATTATAAAAAAATTAGAAGTAAACCTACTAAAATTATTAATAATACGATAGCTCGTAGGTCAAAGAAAGTTGAAGATAAATTATTAGCATCCGGTTATACTTGTGAACAGATAGGTGGTTGTTATTATAATGAATAAATTAAAATGCGTTATATTTATATGTGTATTAAATTAAATAAAGGGAAAATTTAAATGCCGAATTATGCTGGATGTGCTAATACTGATTATGTAAATCATAACTGGGGATGTTATGGAGACCCAGAAGGTGAGGGTTATAATTATCCTGTAGCTTGTTATGATTGTGATGGAGTCTCCATGGGTGGTAATGACGCTTGTTGTTTACAGAATTTTCCAACTTATTGGTTTTCTCAATTTAAAACTTCATTCCCTTCTGGAAATGTAGACACTCCCTATTCTGCAACAATTTTTTCTTATATCCAAAAAGATGGAGTTACTATGGGTAATAGAGGACCCTCTGATGGATATGATGATACATCTGGTTGTGATCCTGTTAATAATCCAGAATTATGTTGGAATGGTGATGATGGTACAAATGCTTTAAATTATATACAGAATAGGATTGTATCTAATCAACCAATAACAAATCCATATGGAAATCCTATTGTTGCAGTTTTTGAAGGATTGCCATCTGATAAGAAACATTGTTGTGGTATAGATGATCCAGATACAGGATGTACTTCAGAAGATACGGATTGTAATATAAAAGGTTTATCTCCAAGATTCAATCATTTGGGATATAGACCTGATAGTCCTGATGTAATTTCTGGACTTTATAATAATCAATTTGGTGGATTTAATTACGAAGTATTTCCTGAAAATAAATGTGCAGATAATCCAAATAATAATCAATGGAATGAGGGATTTTATTGTGATTGTGATTATTCAGATACTGAAGGCGGACCTTTTCCTGGTAGTACGTATGGTGGAACTTGTGCATCAGGTTATGGTGGTAATGGTTATGCTTTTTATGGACAATATGGTTGTCAAATACCCTGGAATCAAGCTCCAAATTTTAATGATGATGAAACTGATTGGACACATCCATCACAAATTCAAGGAACTAATTGTACAGATCCAAGTGGTGAAACAGAAGGTAATGTTCCTTGTATAAGTCCTTGTGTTAAAGGTTTTGATGGACCTCCAACTGTGTTTCAAGAAGTGGTGGGTGGAGTTGGTATTGATTTACCACATTCTGCTAGATTTTTAGGTGCAGATTCTGTATCTGCTTATCCTTATCCACATATTCCAGTTGATGGTATAGATGAATCAGATGATTTGATGTATGAAATTGAAGTCGCTATGAGTGGTGATTCAAGAGAAGGTTTTACAGTTAAAGTTTACGACCCAGCTGATAAAAGTTTTTATATAGTTGGTTGTATAACAATTAATGGTAATAATCAAGATTATGGTAATCCTGTTGAACCTATGACTTTAAATTATATTACCGAAGGTGATGTATATGGGTGTACAGATCCAAATTCTGCATTATGTAATTATAATTGTGCAGCAACAATAGATGATGGTTCATGTTTATATCCTGATGTTAATTGTACAGACCAATGTGTACAAGATGGTTATACAAATCAAGTAACATATTTCTCTGATGGTGATGGTGATGGTAAAGGTTGTGAAGCAAATCCATATCAAGTTTGTTGTACTGATTGGCCTAATTGTAATGCAAATTTAGAAGAATTCCATCATACTACAGGTCCATTTGGTGAGGCAGGTTGTACTCCGGGAGATACAGATTGTAATCCTCCTGTTATGGGTGGTTATTGTTCTTATGATGGTGGTAGTAATTTTTATGATACTAATTGTGATCCAGATAGTTATTATTATGGTGATTATTTATGTTTAATGACACATGGTTTTGGTACTACTTGTGAAACAGATTGGGATACCGTATGTAATTGTGATGCAGATTTTTTAGACGATTGTAATATTTGTGGTGGTGATAATCAAACTGATCAATGTGTTGTGGGAGAAGGTCCTTCACCCGGTACTGGTACAAATTTAGATTGTAATTGTGATTGTGATGGTGATGCAACTTTAAATGCATGTGGTATTTGTGGTTATTGGACTGAAGATAATAATTGGGGATTACCGATATGTTATGAAGATACGGACAATGATGGTATTGGTGGTTGTATTGGTGATGGTTATAATACTAATATTATAAGTGGTAATTGTGATGGTTCTTGTCCTAGTGGTTTTTCTTTAACCGGTGGTGATACATCAAATCCTTGTAATGATCCTTTAGCTGATCCACCATGTACTTGTGATCCATTTAATCAATGTTCTGGTGAGACTCATTTTGTTGATGAATGTGGTTATTGTTCTGAAATAGGTCAACAGGTATCACCTTACATGGGGTGTGATGGTGAATGTTTTGGGTGTCCAACATGTTCACAACCAAATGCTACATTAGGGTTTAAAACAGATGATTGTAATGAATGTATGCAAATGGATTGTGTTAAACCTTGTGAAGACGGAATTCAGACATGGATTTGTCCTGATTCTGATATATTTTTAGAATTTGACGATGAAGGAACTTGTAATGAATCGGATTGTACACAACCTTGTGTGGAATATTGTAATATGGGTTGTTATGATAATGGTGGTAATTATGAAGATAATATTGCTTGTAATGGTAATTATATGGATAATAATCCATGTTCTATGTTTGATGATGAAGGTCATTGGCCTAGTTGGGTATTTTATTCTCCAGGTTTAGTTCCTGCTAATTCTAATTGGAATGCTAGTTGTGTTGATTGTGCTGGTGTACCAAATGGTAATAATCTTTATGATGCAACAGGTGATGAAAATTCTTGGAATTGTTGTGAATCTACAGATAGAGATATATGTAATGTATGTCTTACTGCACATGGTGTAATTGGTGGGTATGTAATAGAAGGTACAAATTCTCAAGCAGAATGTCCTTCTAGTGAAGGATGTAATGGACCTTATTATTATTCAGGACCTATTAGATGGTGGCCTGACTCTGATGATGATGATAAAGGATATGGTGCAAATTATCCATTGATAGAATCAGCTGGTGGTAATCAATATGGTTATTGTGGTAGAATTGAAAATGATAATCTTATACCAGGTTCAAAACCATTACCTACAGCCGCTATAGATGATTGGATATACTTTTGTCCAGCTGGATCTATTACTACTATGGGTGCAGTTGATGGTATAGAACCAGGTACAGATTGTTGTGATGACGCTGATTGTGAATCTTCACCGGTGCCTTCGTGTAATGAATTATATTGTATATGGGATCCTCTTCCTGATTGTGCTTCAAATTATGTAGATGAATGTGGTGATTGTGATGGTCCAGGTGGAGGACAATGTGGTTGTGATGAAGATCCACCAACTCAATGGGTTATGGATTTTGATGACAATGGTCAAGGTTATGGTTATTTTTATAATAATTCTTGGTTTGCTGGTATTAGTAATCAATTATGTGAGGTAGATGTTACTCAATTACCTGTAATTTGTGAGAATAGAACTAATAATCTATGGATACCAGGTAATAGTTTACAAGATTCAAGTGATATAAACCATTGTACAGATTCAGAGTCCGATAGTTATTATTGTAAATTGAACTATGGTAAATGTGTTTGTGAGTATTTTATAAATATACCAGATTCTAATCCGGATGTAAATGGATTACCACAATCTATAATATCAAATGACACATCTCAATGTATATATTTAGATTTTGTATATCCAAGTAATCAAATGAATGAAGTTATAACTCAAATTGATGATATAGTTTTTGAATGGTCATCACCTGATGTTAGTAATATAAACGACTCATCTCCTTTTATAAATGGTGATATAAGTAGTTTAACTTACGATGCAATTTTAACTATAGAAAATTCAAATTCAAATGAAGTATGGGGACCAATTACTGTTACTGTAGATAACTCATCACATCCATCAGCTATTTATGATGTATCTGGAGATGGGGAATTAGAAACTGGTACTTATACTGCCAAATTACAATGGCCTGCTACTTGTTATAATGATGAATCGGTTAGTTGTCTTGGATTTGCAATACAAGATTTTGAAATTGTTACACCTGTTTATGGTTGTAGAGATGATGGTACTTTAGAAATAAGTAGTGATCCATTAAATTGTTGTAATTCATCTAAAACTAATTGTGAGTGGGTCATAGATCATTGGGAATTAAGTGGTGAAGAGGTAGAACAATGTTTACCTGCTTGTAATTATAATCCAGATGCAAATGCAGATGCATCAGGTGAAGGTGCATGTTTTTATAGACAAACTTGGTTTCAACAAGATCCTGAAGATGTAGAACAATTGTGTTGTGCTGATTTACATACCAGTTCATATGCTTGTGGTCCTCTATCAATGTGTGATGCACCAGCAGAACATTGTAATATTTATTGGGATCCTATTGTACCCGATGATTGGGTAACACATGAAAGTTGTAATGGATATGAAACAGGAGACGCTTGTAATTGTTCTTCTAATATATTTGATGATTGTGGTGTGTGTAGATATCCTTGTTGTGGTTCATCAGTAGAAGATACTTGTGAAGATGGAACAACTTGGAATTATAATGGTGGAATTGTTATATGGCAAAATTCAGAAAATCCTTGTGAAGATGGTGAAGTACCTGGGAATCCAGATTGGAATACAACATGTACTGGTTGTACTGATCCAAACGCTCTTAATTATGATGAAAATAATACAATACCTTGTACAGGTAAATGTTTTGATGGTTCGGATGAAGAAGAATATGTAGAAGGATATTGGACAGAAGATTGTAATACCAATTCTCCAAATGCACATGTATGTTCTGGTAGATGTTCTGATAATGTATTAAAACCATGCTTTTTGGAAGGTGATTGTGCAGACGATGAAGGCACTTGTGTTTTTGGTTGGATTACTGAACCTGATTTATATGATAATTATTTTAATTCAGGAGGTGATATAAATGGTTGGGATAATCAAGGACCTGATTGTTGTTGTGAGTATAATCAGGGGTGTGTAGATACTTTATCACCTAGTTTTGGTTATGGTTGTCCTAATCCAGAAACAGGTTGTCCAAATGATTGCTCTGACAGTGGAGGTGTTCCTACCGTTAATTGTTTATTTGGATTTGGTGATGGAGTTCCTATAGTTTCTAATGTACTGGTTGTTAGTGATGGTGCATCTGATATGATACAAATAGAAAGTGCACAAGGTGGTGATTATATTCCTGATTTTATGGAAACACAAGTTGGTCGTTATATTAGAATAGGACAAGAAGTTTTAGAAGTAGAATCAGTTTTTGAATATAATAATTCATTTTTTATGAATGTCAAAAGAGAATTGTTTGATACTATTATTCCGGTTGATGGTCATGCTGTTGGTGAAAATATATATGAAGAGAATAGTGTTTGTAATAACACCTGTTGTGCTCATTATACTGTACCAGCTTGTTTAGATACAGATGCACAGAATTATTATTGTTATACTGATATGGTATATCCACAAAATAATCAAGCTTTATGTCCAGATAATATACCACCTGATTCACCATGGATTAGTGTAGTTTCTTGTGACTTTTCTACAGATCAAAATATTTGTGAAGATAATGGTTGGGTAAATAATGGTGATGGTACATATTCAGATCCAGAAGGAACTATTGTAGATTTATCTGGAACTTCAAATTGTTGTTGTGAGTTTAAATATGATTGTACGGATACAAAAGTTACAGTTGCAAATCATACTGATACTGCATATATTGATGATTGTGGTTGGTGTGTTGGGAATGGTACTGCAGATTTTGATACAATAATTGATACACGATTGCCTGACGAAGATCAGTATATTTGTGGAATTAATCCTGATGGTGGTGCAAATGTAGAATGTACTGCAAATTGGGCAAATTCAGGTTGTGGTTGTTGGCATCCGGAAAATAGTCCCGGAGTTATAAATCCAAGATATTACTGGACAGATGTTCAACAACATTTAGGAAATGATTTATGGCCTGATGGATTTGGTAGACAAATGTCTTGGTTCTTTAATAGTGATAATGATGGTTTTGGTTGTTACTTACCTTATGAAGGTTGTAGTTTGGGATTATCATATTCTGACCAAGTTTCCTGTGAAGCCGCAGGTGGTGTTTGGGATACTATGATTAATCATACTATTAAATGGCAGGATAATGATGAGGAATGGAATAGTATACTGAATGAAGTTCAAGTTGGTGATATAGTTACTGTATATAGAAATGGTAGTGAAATTAATGTTCCTTATGGAAAATGTATAAATGAATATTTACAAGAAGGTATCGTTAAAGATTGTTTTGATGATAAAGGTAATTGTAGATGTGACGATATATATTTTGGTGGAAGTTGGGAAGAAGGCAGGGTTGCTAATTGTTCTTCTTACATATATGCATTTCATAAAAAGGATGGTGTACATAATTGGAAATATTGTTACGAAGCACCAAGTTCTTATATATCTCCTGTTTGTGGGGTAGAACAACCAAATTGGCCAGCTTGGGCACCACATAACCAAGAAACTAACTTTAATTGTGATTATCAATGGTTAGGGTATGAATATCAAGATAGTTATCCCAATTTTCATCCACTTTATCCAGATGTTGGTGATCCTTGTGCGTGTACAGGTTCAAGTGATGGTGAAGGGGATGAAGTTGTTGTTGATGAAGGTGCAGTTGTAACTCCTGGTTATTATGATTGTAATGGTGTTTGTATGGGTGATGGTAGAAGAGATGCGTGTGGGATGTGTTATTCTGCAAATAGTGAAGAACCAGTTAATACTGGACAATGTATAAATAATGGTGAAGTTTATGATGAATCTATAGAATTTTTAGAACATTGTTGTTCAAATGCAGCTGGAACTTGGGATGATAATACTGGAACTTGTAATGGTGTACAATGGGGTGATATTGGAAATGGTTGGGAATGGAAAGTATCAGGTTCAGATGTTGATTGTAATGGTAATTGTCAATGGTATACACCTGTAGGTATTGTAGCTGAGATGGTACCGTGTTTAAGTGAACCTATGACGGATACGATAACTGGTAGAACACATGAGGCATATAAAGAATGTACAGAATGGTCTGGTTCAACGTGTGTAGGTATATGGAATTATTGCACTATAGATTCAAAAACAAATGCATTCATCGATGATTGTGGTGTATGTTCAGGTGGTAATACAGGACACTATCCAAATAAAAATACCAATCATAATGACGGTAGTACTTGGCCGTTTCCATATCTCATATCAGATTTTGAAAGTTTGTATGCATCAATTCATGAATCTAATCGTCATCTTTTTAATCAAATAGATTGTGCTGGAACATGTACTGTAGATGACAATGAATATTCAGAATGGCTTGATTGGATTATCAGTAAAGGTGGTTTTCCTTATTTTTGTAATGGAGGTTCCGATGATGAAGCTTCTTTAAATGGAAACATAAAAAATTATATAACTCCTACATTACCAAAGATACCTACACTACCATGGAATAATTATCCTGGTGTAGATCCATATCGTGATGAACCTTTTGCTGGTGCTGGTGTTTGGGCTGGTCCTGACAACGATTGTAGTTGTACTTGTTCAGGAGAAGCACGAGTTAGAAGTAATTTATCTTGGATGGCGGATGAAGATTCACAATTATCTGGAAATTGGTCAACAGATTCACAGGCTATGAAGTGTTGTGGTGATGGAACTGAAGGTACGGGTGAAACTGGAGAGATAAGTGCATCTAATTTCTGTGATGGTAATTGGAATGCTACACATCCACGATATTGGGATGGTGATGGAACTGGTAGTTGTTTCTATATAACAGAAACAAATACAGGACAAGATTTAGTTGGTGGTATGACATGTGGTTGTACTGGTGGAACTACTAATATAGTTGATGATTATTGTGTAGGGTGTGCTATACCTACTGGTTGTCCTACTTGGGATCCAACTTGTTCTGAAGGTGCTACACCAAGTGATGCACGAAATTTACATGAACCTTGTAATAGTGGTAATATTTATATAAATGGTGGTTTTTGTAGAACAATAACATCTGAAAGTGCTTGTAATGATACAGATGATGAGTGTCAATGGAGTGATTTATTTGAAGAATGTTATCCAAAAGATTTAGTTGAATATGAAGGTGATTGGGTTGGTGGAAATTGTTTAATTGATGATGGTTCATGTGATTATTGTGAATGTGGTTTTGATATACCATGGGACCCTCAAGGTCAATATGAAATAAATGTATTATTACCTATAATGTGTGGAGCAACTAGTGAATGTCCAGAAGGTAAATTCTGTACTGGTTGTAAATGTCAAGGTGTAGAGATTCCAACAGCAGTTGGTGAATGTACTGAAGCTAGAAATTTTTATTCAAATTGTGATGCATTCCGTTATATAAATTCTTATGATGTGGGGTGTGGAGACGCTTATCTATATGGGGGTAATGCCCAAAATTGGACTAATATGTGTTGGTATGTACCACAACCTAAAAATACATATGGATGTGCTATGCCTTACGCGTTTACAGGAAATCACGGTCCTTCTGCAAATGGTCAATGGACATGGGATAGTAATCATAATAATCCAGGTTGGGGTGATAGTTATACTCCAAGATCATATGGAACTTATTTCAATAATGTTGGTGGTGATGGTATGTTTTGGCATAATTTCAATAGAACAAGTAAAAGTTATGAAGGTCCTTGTGCTGAAACATTTGAAGATTGGGGATCTTATGGTTATTGTGATTATCATGCTGGTTTACTTTGGTGTGGTGATTATGGTGGTCATTGGCAATATGATTCTTGCACTAGTGGACCTGGGTTAGTCAATGCTTCAATGAATTTTGGGTTGAGTTGGACAATGGGTGCTGGATATTTCTGTTGGGGAAGTAAAGGTTATCCAAACCCACAGAGTCCACCAAATTATTGTCAAGGTGAATATTATTCATCATATGGGTGGATTGGAACTGGTAATTGCCAACATTCTTCTGATAGAAGAAGTCAAAATAGCCATAAAGAATTTTATCATGGTCAAGAAAGTTGGGCAGCTTGGTTGTACAACCCTCCCGCTCGACCTAATTGTGATGGACCCAGCTGTGATTGTAATGAGTACGCTGGAACGTGTCAAGAAAACATTTCTTGTAGTTGTACTGATGATAGCATGGGAACTTGTGATGCTACAATGGGATGTCACCAAACAGATGATGGTGGTTATTTAAAAGGTTCACCACATGCAGTTGATTATAGAATGACAGCTCATAAAATAACAGGTGGTATATTGCAAAATTATTATACATGTGCACAACCGTGTGGTTGGGATGACGAGTGGCATGCTAGTTATGTTGGTGGTCATTATCCACAAGTTGGTGCAGCCCATGTACATACGAGTGGTGGTAGAGGATGTTATCCATATGAGAGACAGGCAACTATAAATACAGGAAACCCACCATCTAGTTGGGGTGGTTGTACCGGTAACGGAAGTTGTACAGGTGGACAAACATGGAGTCTATGGAAACATCCAAATGGAGAACTTACCTCTAATGCTAAGATATGGAATGTGGGTGGTCAAACAACTGCTACCACTAGATGCGGTAGAGATCATAAGAGTAATTGTACTGCAGGTTATTCTACTGCAGTTTATAAAGATGTATGTGAAGATGGTCATGCTAATATTGATTCTTATTATAGTGGAAATGGTTATTTTTATATGGGTGTACCAACATCAAACACTACAATGTGGAAACCTAATGTTGAAGGAAGTTATGCATTTGGTAAACATGGATTACAGGGTAATTTATATAACCATAGTTCATCTACAAGTACTGATTTAAGTACTAATGATATTTGGAACAAACAAATAGTGATGGGTGGAATGACAGCTCAAGCTTGGGTCCCATCAATGCCTTCTGATTGTCCTTATTCTACTGATGTTATGATAGATCATGATGGACTTTTTATAGAAGGTACATTTGCCGTGGCTGGGGATATATATGGAAATTATCACAGTTGTGGTAGAGGTTGGTGGTGTAGTACTCCAACAACATCCGCATTAACAGGTATAGAATATAAAAGTTGTCCTGAAGAGAATGGTGATCAAGAAAGTAATAAACCATGGCCTTGGAATGATTGTTTAGCTTGGAGATGTTATATAAATCATAACGGAAGTGAAACCGCAGTTAGGGATTGTGTTTATGCAGGAATGATGTCCGGTGAATGGCCTGAAATTACAGGTGATCTAAATGCAGAATTTGGTAATGTTGGTGGTGAATATGAAGAGGTTGAACCTGAACCTGAAGATGTATATGGTTGTACTGATGCTGGTGCATGTAACTATGATGAAGATGCGACTATAAATGATGCATCATGTGAATACCAATCTTGTATACCAATTCAAGGTAGGTATGTGAAATTTTATGATAACTCCCACTCTTGTTACAGAAGTGAATGTTGGAATAATAATTCATATCACAGCCCAGGTAATTACTATGCTGATTTTAATCCACAGGATGGTGTTTACACAAGTAATTGTACTTATTGTGATCATCTAAATCTGGATGGTACTGATTGTAATGATGATCCTGGAACATGTACGGATGTATACAAAACTACTCCTGATCAATGCTGTGCACATATATATGGTAATACTTATGGTCACGCACAACGTTGTTGTGGTGGATTTGCTGCCGATTCAAATGATTTCGGTGATGCTAATCCATATTGTAATGATCACCATTGTAGCGATGGGGCAAATGGGTATTGTTCGTATACCAATGGATTTTATCCTGATACAGGTGACTTTTATTGTGGAACTTATGAGGAATTACCACAAAATCAAGGTACCGGGGGAGTTGTAAATCCTTGTCTAGCTGAACATCCATATGGAGCAGGTACATTAATATCTTGTGGAGATGCTAATAGTGTAGCTGGTATCTGGAGTGGTAATTTTTGTTTAGATTGTTGTATGTGTACCAACTGGTCAATTGAAACAGGTTGGTGTGATGATGAAGATGTAGCTTGGATAGCTAATAGTGTATGTCAACAGATGTGTTTAGATCAAGGTTTTGCAACTAATGGACTGGGTCAATGTATATGTGGTGCGTGTCCTGCTATGGGTGGTGATAATGGTGTTGGTGGTGATATATTTGATCCTGGTAATACTTCAGATTCTGATGGAGGTTTGTGTGGTGTAGGTGTATATGATGACTGGGTGCAAGATAGACAATGTAATCAAGCATCTATGGTAGATAATTCTACACCTGGATTTTATGATTGGCATAATGGGGTGACTAGAACACAAGAACAATGTAAAGAAGATTGTATTTCGGTGGGTGGTAATTGTGCACAATTTGAAACTTGGTCTGGTAGTTGTGGGTGTTCTTATCAACCGGAAGTAGAACATACACCTGGAGATCACCCAGAAATATATGCAATGTGTTTATCTTGTCAAGAGATTTCTGAATGTCCTGAAAAAGGATTTAAATGTTGTGATGGATTGAGTAATTATGATTATGCGATGTGTTCATGGTGTCCTAATGCATATTCATATCAAACAGTTGATGGGTGGAATGCAGGTAATTATCATAGTTGTCCAAATACTGTACATAATCTTATAGTGAACTATCAAGCAGAAATGGGTGGACCAGACGGATTGAGTGGTGCAGGATTAGGTATCGGGTATTATGGATGTAATGATGAAAATTGGTATTCTACTGCTGACGATGGGAATCTAGAACATATCAGTCCAAGTTGGAATGATAATTTCTTGAAGTTAATAATGACTGAACAATGTGTTAATTCATGTTGTAATTGTTACGATATAAATACTGATACAGGTTCACATGAATATCAATCGTGTAGGGATTCATGTCGTGATAATAAAGGTATACATGCAGGTTATAATTCTTGTTCTCCAGATGACATGATGGGGTATCCAACTTGTGCTGTAGATTGGAGTGGAGATTTTGGACCACCACCACCAGGACCTATAAATCCAAATGAATCACCTAAATAAAAAAACGTTGTATAATATATAAAAAATTTGTAAATTGAAATAATTTAAAATATGGAGGGTTTTTATGATAAAAAGAATTAATAGAGGTGGAATGACATATGTTATTGATAATGTTAGAACTGCTATTATTAACATTGAACAACATCTTGAAGGATTTAATCCATCAGCTGATGATCCTTTATTCGAAAAGAAATGGGATGTGCTTAAGGAGACTCAAGAATTAACACAATTTATTTCGGAATTTGGTAATCAGAGTGAGTGGGATGTGCGTGAAGATGATGATGCATTTGATAAATTATAAATTGGAGAAGTTATATGAAATTAGTAGATCATAAGAATAGAGAATTAGAAATAGGACAAAGAGTTAGGATTGAAAAAGATATACCATCAATTGATGGGATGTTGTATAAAAATTCACTCGTTAAGATAGATGAATGGAATACAGATACTAAAAAAATAAGAGTTACTGATAATGTAGGTAAAGTTTGGTGGGTTGAACCTAATCATGTAAGTGCGAGTTTTTTATAATGAGTAAAGATTTATTAACAAAAGAACAGAAGAAAGAATTAGAAAGACTGATTAAAGAATTAACAGAAGAAGCAAAAAAAGTTGTTGACGATTATGCAAAAAATCCAACAGATATGTCAGGTAGTATGGTAATGATACATGAAAATAGTCCATTATTGGAAGATAAAGATGAAACTGATTAAAGAATTTATATCAGAAACAAATAAAAACAAAATGATTGCAGATTTATTGAAATACTATAGAGTACAGAATGTAAAAATAAAACTAAAATCAATGAAAGATTTTGCTCATTATGATGTAGATAGGGGTGAGTTACAATTATCCACAAAATATAGTAAAATTAATAATAGTCAAATAAAAGAGTTTTTAATTACTATCTTACATGAAATCTATCATGCGATGGATGCAAGAAAGTATGGTTGGAAAAAATTTAAAGATATGTATGAATATGAAATGAATTATAGAATAGCAAAAGGTCAAGACGAATACAAAGATAATGTATATGAAATAGAAGCTGAAGACTTTGGCCAAAGAACTTACCGAAAATGGTTTCAAAAATTTAAAAAAGCCCAACTTTTTTAAAAATCCACAAAAAAATCAAAAAAAAGCAAAAAAAACGTTGACTGTTAACCCAGAATGTCGTAACGTATAGTATAATTAAAAAGGAGTTTTATACTATGAATGAATTAACTTGTAGAAATGAAAATTGTGATGAAACAGTAATGTGTGACGAGGGTGTTACAGCTGTTACTTGTTCTCTATGTTGTGTAACTATAGGTATATGTGTGGAGGAAGCATAAATGTTAGGTAGTATAATATTAATGTTAATGGGTTTTTGGATTGTAGGATTAGTAGGTGGTATATTAATAGGTAAAATGTTATGGACACCACCAGGAAATAATTAAAAAAAAAGGAGTTTTATTATGGGTTTATTAAAAGGACATATACAAGATTGGTTAGAAGAGTATGG
>MDSZ01097297.1_pt1 | contig 23167 bp, 24 predicted proteins | sample 811201 | NCBI WGS metagenome assembly MDSZ01 (sample SAMN05326647, study PRJNA326480) | marine metagenome | isolation source: seawater | place: Indian Ocean: North | collected 2010
AACTTAATATCCTGCAATAAAATACGGTCAAACCCTTTAAGCAATAATACAGCAGGTACTAAAACTGTTTGATTAACAGTCCTAATTACACGAGCTCCCGGTACACTCTCAACCTCTTTGGAATGCTCAAACCATTCGGCGGAATCAAACACCCGAAAACTTCCATCTTCGGCATAAATAACCTGAGCGTGATTAAGTGCTAACAAACTAAAGGCTCTCTCTACACCCACCACATTAACAGCCTGCCAAAGCCTATTTAGAACTAGAGTTTGATAGCATGTCTCCATCCTCGACGATTAAACAATTCAGTTCTCTACTATGTCAAAGATATTTTATAAACAATTAGGTAACAAAAGGATTTTAACCGCAATCAATAGCTTCTTCCGTTTTTATTTTCATAAAAATTAAGAAATGCTTTGTGTGCGACTCGATATCCACCGGGTGTAGGATAATCACCTGTAAAATACCAATCACCCCGGTGATCAGGAAGTGCTTCGTGTAAATTTTCAATTCCCTGATAAATAATTTCAACTTGTGGTTCACCATTTAATTCATCAGGAGTGACAAGTTCTGCTACTTTTGCAGAAATTTCATCAGGAGTAAAATTTTCGTAAACCTTCTTTACATGATTGACGAGAACAGGACGGGTATCTTTTAATGCAGCTTGGCAATTTTGTGCAACTTCAGATAATAGACCATTGTATCCTCGCTCTCTAATCAATGCGACTGCTGCCTGAAAAGCTATAAACTTCCCAAGTTCGGACATATCAATTCCATAACAATCTGGATAACGAATCTGAGGTGCAGTTGAAGCAATAACTAATTTCCTTGGTTTGGAACGCCCAAGTATTTTCAAAATACTTTGCTTCAAAGTTGTTCCTCGAACAATTGAATCGTCAATGCAAACCAAAGCATCCTCTTTTTCCCGAATTACACCGTATGTAATATCATAAACATGGGATACTAATTGATTTCTTCCAGATTCTTGAGAAATGAATGTGCGTAATTTAATATCCTTATTGGCTATCTTTTCTCCTTTTGGCCAGTTATCCATTACTAACTCATTGATCAAATCATCAGTAAGCTCTCCTTTGTTTTTAGCCTCGATAAGTTGTTGTTGAACTTCAGCCCTTCGGACAAGACGAAGTTGCTCCATAAAACCATAGTATGCACTTTCGGCGGTGTTAGGGACATAACTAAAAACGCTATTGGAAAAATCACTACCGACTGATTTTAGTACATCTGGCACGAGCAATGACCCGAGCATTTTGCGCTCAGCATATATATCGGGATCATTTCCACGCGAAAAATAAATTCGTTCAAAAGAACAACCAGTCTCCCTAGCCGGATCATCTGCAAAACGCTCAACTTGAAGATCACCATTGGCTTTTGCTACAACTATTGTACCAGGCTTAATCTCTTGAACCTGATCAACTTTTTTATCAAAAACGGTCATGAGTGGAGCCCGTTCTGAGGCAACTGCTATTACCTCATCGTCCTCAAAATAAAATCCTGGTCTAATACCAAGGGGGTCCCGCATCGCAAATGCATCCCCATTTCCAATAATACCGGCGAGTGCATAACCACCGTCCCAATGTTCGGATGCCGCACGAAAAATTTCAGGTAAATCGACTCGCTGACCAATCCAGTTTGCAAGCTTATCGCCTTGGATTTCCTCTTTCGAGGCATCTGCAGATAGTTTGTCATTTACTGAGTCTAAGTGATATCCAGTTTCTTCTAAGATTGCCTGTGTATCGGTGTCAAATACCGGATGCTGTCCACGCTCAACCAATTTCTTATTTAATTCATCCACATTGGTTAAGTTAAAATTACCGGCAACCATCAGATTTTTCCCAGGCCAATTACTTTTACGGAAATACGGATGACATGTTGTGGATCCATAAGCTCCAGAAGTGCCATAACGGAGATGTCCCATAAGTAATTCTCCTCCGTAATCAAAATGTTTTTTATATGTGTCTGGAAACTCGGGAAAAACAACCCCCGACTTAACCATTTTTTCGAGTTTTTTATGCTGGCAACCAAAAATTTTCGCCAAAGCTTTCGAACTCGTACTTCTTTCGCGAAACATAAATGCTTCACCTGGAGGCATATTCAATTTCATGGATCCAATACCAGCACCATCTTGTCCTCGATTGTGCTGTTTTTCCATCAATAGGAACAACTGATTAAATCCCCACAGTGGAGTACCATACTTCTCTTCATAGTAAGGCAATGGCTTACGAAGCCGAATCAGGGCTATTCCACAATGATGACCAATTTCATCGCTCATTTAGTTTTAATTTTGTTTCATCTTTTGAGGAATTGAATTACTCCATATTTCATGAAGTTCTTTAACATTGGAATCAAGTACTTCATTACCAGAAACGGATATTTTGATTCTGCCAGAATCTGTTGAATTTCCCAATTTCAGAGCATGAATTCCAAATTTTAAAGCTGTGTCTACAATAGTTTCAGAATCAATTTTTGATACTGAGATTAAAACTCTTCCCTGACTTTCACCAAACAATAATGCGTCCAGACGATTCGACTCACCCAACGAATCAATTGAAATTTCAGCTCCCAATTCAGTTGTCTCAAAAAGCATCTCAGAAAGAGCAACCATTAATCCGCCTTCCGAAATATCATGAGCTGCCAGAATTTGTCCATCATCAATCTGATTAATAAGAAAATTCTGTATTTTTTTCTCCATTTCAAGATCTACTTCTGGACAAGCTCCTTCTTTTTTAGAGTACTCTGTCTGAAGAAAATAACTACCACCAAGTTCACAAGGCAAACCACCAATTAAAATAATTACCTGACCCGCACCCTCAACAAAACTCCGGGTTACCGATTCAGCTTTCTCGATCAATCCCACCATTGAAATCACAGGTGTTGGATCGATGGCTCCTTCGCCATGCTCATTATACAGGCTCACATTTCCACCAACCACCGGAACATCAAAAAACTTGCATGCATCCGCCAATCCCTTAACACACTCTTTAAGCATATGATATGCTTCAGGTTTATTAGGGTTGGCAAAATTAAGGTTATCTGTAACCGCAAGTGCATGAGCTCCCGAACAAGCAAGGTTTCTCATACATTCTGCAAATGCTATTTGAGCTCCTTTATAGGGATCTAAATAACAATAGCGGTTATTACAGTCATTAGAAATAGCCAATCTTTTATCAATTCCGGCAATACTTAAATGCACTACACCCGCATCGCTTCCTGGTTCAACTGTACAACCAGACATAACTTGGTGGTCATATTGTTGCCAGACCCACCTCTTAGAGGCAATTGTTGGATGAGCCAAAAGTTTTTTTAAAGATTCCTCAACAGATTGAGAAGATAACTCGGGAATCGAATCAACTCTCCAGTCGCGGGCAACTGAAATATGATCCGGTTCTATTGATGGCTGATCGTAGACTGGAGCCTCATCAGTAAGAGACTTTGCAGGCAAGTCCGCTACCACTACTCCCTTGTGACGGACAACCATACGATCACCTTCTTTAACCTCTCCAATATGTGCCGCATGGAGATCCCATTTTTTGAATACTTCTTTAATTTCCTGTTCCCTACCCTTTTTTACAATAACAAGCATTCTCTCCTGACTCTCCGAAAGCATAATTTCATAAGAGTTCATTCCTGTCTCTCGTTGGGGAACAAGATCAAGATCAATTTCAATCCCTGAATTTCCACGGGAAGCAGTTTCACATGTTGAGCAAGTAAGACCAGCAGCACCCATATCCTGAATGCCGACAACTAATCCTGGAATAGCCATCATTTCAAGACATGCTTCCAAAAGTAGTTTTTCCATAAATGGATCTCCTTTTTGAACCGCAGGACGGTCTGCCGCACTTTCTTCAGTTAATTCACGGGATGCAAAACTTGCACCACCAAGTCCGTCTCTTCCCGTACCTGGTCCGACATAAAAAACTGGATTACCCACACCAGTCGCAGCACCCCTTTGAATATCTTCATGTCTTAAAATTCCAGCACAGAGAGCATTTACTAGTGGATTTCCCTCATAACAATCATCGAAGTACACATCTCCACCCATATTAGGTATACCAAGACAATTTCCATAATTTGAAATCCCATGCACCACACCCCGAAATAATCTTTTAACATGAGAGGATTCAAGTGAACCAAACCGCAATGAATTCGTTAAAAGAACTGGGCGAGCTCCCATGGTAAATATGTCCCGAACGATCCCGCCTACTCCTGTAGCTGCACCTTCGAAAGGTTCAATTGCACTTGGATGGTTATGGGATTCAATCTTAAAAGCAACGCCCCAACCCTCACCAACATCAATCACACCTGCATTTTCTTCACCCGCTTTTACAAGGACTTGACCGATCGAATTCTTGTTTTTCTTCTCAGTTGGAAAAAGTCGAAGTAACTTTCGGGTATTCTTGTAAGCACAATGCTCAGACCACATTACCGAAAAAATTCCCAATTCCGTAAGGTTTGGTGTACGACCCATTATTTTTAATATCGACTTATATTCTTCAGGGAGTAAACCATGTTGGGCAACCAACTCAGGGGTAATCTCAACATTAAGAACAGGATCAGGATTGGGAGGCAAAGATGTTACAGGGTTCTCAGTCATTATGAAGATAACTCAACGGAAGAAGTTTTTAAAATAGGTTCAAAAAATGCGTGTAATATTGCCAAGCCATCCTTACTCGGATGATAAACCTCAACCGCACGCTCAGGATGAGGCATCATACCATAAACATTTCCTTCTAAATTTCGAATTCCAGCAATGTCATTAACCGATCCGTTCGGATTTCCTTTATATCTTAGTAGAACTTGATTATTTGATTCCAGGTTTTGCAACTCATCTTTTTCCAATCGATAGTTTCCTTCGCCATGAGCAATAGGTAGAAGAAGTTTATCACCGCATTTATTAGGATTAAACCGCTCGTTGGAGTTTTCAATGGCAACCCATTGATTTATACAACGAAACTCTAGGCAATCGTTTCGAATTAATGCCCCGGGGAGAAGTCCAGCCTCACAAAGAATCTGAAAACCGTTGCATATTCCAAGTATTTGCCCCCCTTTTGCTGAAAATGATTTTAGATCATTCATAATAGGAGAAAACCTAGCAATTGCTCCACAGCGAAGATAATCTCCAAAAGAAAAACCACCGGGAACAATAACCGCTTCGGTTTCAGATGGCAGAGAAGATTTGTGCCAAACTCTATTTGCGGAAATACCGAGCACATCTTTAACAGCATGCTCAGCATCCCAATCACAATTGGATCCTGGAAATTGTAAAATTGCAACTTTCATAAAAATTCTGCTCGTTTAGCTGGAGTTTCCATCCTCAGCATCATCAAATGTCTCTTCCATCACGGGATTAGTAAGCACCCCAATACCTTCAATTTCAATCGATACCTCATCTCCTGGAACTAGAAATCTTTTGGGGTCTCTTGCTTCACCCACCCCCGAAGGAGTACCGGTTAAAATAAGAGTTCCGGGTAAAAGAGTCGTACTTCCACTTAAAAATGAAATTAACTTTGGTACATCAAATATCATATCGCTAGTTGAAGATTCCTGCATTTTTTCATCATTCACATAGGAACGAAGTGTTAACTGGGATGGATCCGGAATTTCATCAGCGGTTGTAAGACAAGGTCCTACTGGACAAAAAGTATCAAATCCTTTGCCCCGACAAAACTGCCCACCTCCTTTTTCTTTTTGCCAATCCCTTGCACTGACATCATTTGCACAAGTGTAGCCAAGAACATAAGAAAGTGCATCTTCTGACTTAACATTTTTACAAGGCTTTCCAATCACCACACCAAGTTCTCCCTCATAATCAACTTTATCACTGCGCAAAAATCTAGGTATAACTATGGGATCTCCAGCACTTTGCGTAGATGTTGGTGCTTTCATAAATATCATCGGATACTTTGGAGCTTCCTTCCCTGTTTCTTTTGCGTGATCTCGATAATTCAAACCAACTCCATAAATACAGCGGAAATCGATTGGCGTAAGAAATTTAAAGGGAGTAATTCTTTGATCAGTAGCCTCAAAATCTCCATTATCTTTTTTTAGGATAAGAAACATTTGACCCTGATCATCAAATCGACCGAACCCCATAGACCCAGATTTATCAAGGTACCTAAATATCTTCACTCCGGCTCAATCTCGAAACGGTAATCTTCAATAACAGGATTACTTAATAACCCATCACAAAGTTTATCAATCTGAGCCCGCATTTCCGGGGTATCATCTCCATCAATTTCGAATGTAACAGTTTTGCCCACACGAACACCCTCCACGGATTGATGACCCAGACTTTTAATAGCCTGTTCGACCGCTGCGCCCTGGGGATCCAAGACTGTTATCTTGGGTGAAACAAATACAGTAACTTTCACTACATATCTTTAAGAAAGAGCATTGCTCGTCCTTTCAACATTATTTTGCGCACGTTGAAAAAAAGTTTTAATTTTTAATCTGTTTTTCTAGCCATTGGATGAAAATTTGCATGTTCATCCAATAAACGCTGTACCTCCACTTTCGTATAAAGTTGAGTCGTTCCTATATCTGCATGACCAAGCATTTCCTGCACTGCACGAATATCAGCTCCTCCCATTAATAAATGAGTTGCAAATGAATGTCTTAACCCATGTGGACTTAAATTTTTTTCAAGACCAACTTTTTTTGCATAATCTTTTACTAATACCCAAATCATTTTACGCGAAATTGCCTTCCCTCTCATGCTTAAAAATAGTTCACCACCTGTTCCCTCCTTGACTAAAGATGGTCGCCCTCCGTGCAAATAATTTCTTACAGCTTCAATGGCATGTCTGCCTACAGGAACAATTCTTTCCTTCGCCCCTTTTCCAAAAACTCGGGCAAAACCCTCCTCGTAATCTACTGCAGTCATTGCAAGTGAACATATTTCTGACACTCGCAAACCACTTCCATACATTAATTCAAATAAAGCACGATCTCTTTTACCCAATGGCGTATTTAAATTTGGAGCAGATAAAAACTTCTCCATTTCATCAATAGTCAAAAAATCCGGTAAATGTTTCTGTTTTTTTGGGTTAGGTAAAAGTTCCGTAAAATCATTTTGCAAGATACCTTCCCCTAGCAAAAATTTTGATAACATCCGAACAGCAGATAACTTTCTGGATAAACTGGATATGGCATATTCCTCATTTGTTAAAGTTCTCAGCCAAGATGAAACATTATCTAAATCGACGCTCTGCCATGAAGAAACTCCTAATTGATCAAGATATATAGCAAATTGCACTAAATCATTTTCGTAAGAACTAACTGTATTGTCAGACAATCCTTTTTCCAACTGAATCCATGCGAGAAAATTACTAATCTCACTCTCAAAGACCTTTGCAAGTTCTACTTTAATTTCACCTCTCTTAATTTGTTTAACTTTCGATTTCGAACCCATCTTTTGAAATTTATTTTTTGGGGGGAATAATTGGAGAAAGATCACCGGCAAACAACTTTCTATATATTCTGTTGACCGGCGTTTTCATCCTGCTAACCATAAATTTTTCCTTTCTTAATGCTCCATATCCATAACGATAACTTGCGGCTAGTCTTGGATATGAAAAAACATTATTTCTTTCAAGAATCCCTTTTAGCTTTGCCAAATAAAGGATACCTACCTCCACATTCGTTTCCCACTCAAAAGCCTGTCTGTAATGTAAATCAGTAGCATCAAGCCAAGCTGCTTCTGTTAATTGCATCATACCCCTTGCAACAGAAGACTCAGCATTAGCATTTAAACTACTCTCGGCATGACAGATAGCATAAACAAAACTTGAAGATAAACCATTTAGGGGTGCCTCTTTTTCAATTTTATACCAAACTTTATCCTCTGAAATATAATTGGCATTTCGATCAAGATACTTACAAGAGCAAAACAAAACTAGAATCCATAAATAAAATAGCTTCCAAATAATCATCACATTAATTCCGAAATTTAGCTTAAGAGTTGCAAATATCGAACATCAAGCATTTTAGATTATTTACTCGTTCACTAAATTAAAATAAAGAAATGTCGGTTAGCTCATTCAGTATCAACTCCAAGAAAAAATCGGATCTATATGATTTTGAATTTTCTTTTTACACATTGGTAAATGATAAAAGTGAATATTCTGAATTATTAAAATCGTGCGAAAAAGCTGGGTTTAATGATAAAAATTCTGAATTTGGATACTTAAATAATTCAAAAAGTAATGTATTCGATGGATACAAAGGTCTTAACAAAGCTATCCACATGTCAAAAGGTGAATATATTATATTAATTCATCAAGATGTCCGACTGGTTTTTGATGGTCTGAAAATCCTTAAAAGTAAAATTGAAGAAATTAGTAAAATTGATCCAAGTTGGGCTGTTCTGGGAAACGCTGGAGGAAACTTTGATCTTGGTGAGAAATTTATAAGAATTTCAGATCCTACAAACAAAGATTTAAAGTTCGGGAAACTACCTGCAAAAGTATATTCATTGGATGAAAATTTGCTTATTATTAAATCCTCCTCCCTTATTGCATTTTCTGAAGATATGGACGGTTTTCATTTTTATGGAACAGATATTTGCCAACAAGCAATGTTTCGTGGCTATTCTTGCTATGTTATTGATTTTCACTTACTTCATAAAAGTTCAGGTAAAAAGGATTTAACTTTTTTTAAATCGAAAGAAAATTTCATTGAGAATTACCAGCGGAAATTATCGCCCCGTTTTTTAAGGACAACAACTACAAGGATTTTTCTCTCAAGTAATAAGTTTTTTAATTTTCTGTTTAATCAAAAAGATATTCTTTTTTTTCTCCGAAAGTCAAAAATCTATAAATTATTTAGTCTTAGAAAATAACTATCTATCCAGCTGAAATTAGTAAAAAAACAGCAACAAAAACAAGTGCAGAAAATGCAGTCAAACCAACGGGTAGTAAACCTAAACTTGAACGTTTTTTCATGGTAATTTTTGCTGAGACTGAACTCTTAGCTTCAAATACTCCAAGGATATAAAGAAATTTCGCACATTGAGCCATAACATGAACATGGCCTGCTTTAGCAAAATCTCCAATTTTGGAAATTAAATTTACCACCACTAAAGAGTGAACTTTTTGATTTAATCCATTAAAAATAATCCCTGTGGAAAATAGGAAAAATCTACCAATCTTCCTGTAAATCCAATCTATATCCAAATTAACTGAAGGAATTCCTTGAGGATATTTCCCCCAGACATAAAGCAAATTAAAAGACAAAGCTGTAAAAAATAGTATTTCCAACTGGGTAATTATATGAGTGGCATCGTAAGGATAATAATTTGAAGCACCATTGGGCGTCATTTGATATAACCATTGTGGGTTACAACCAATAAAAATGCATACACATGATGAAAATGCCATTGCAATTAACATGTTTAGTGGTGCCTCTTTTGGGCGAAGTCCTGAATCTTTACCAAAAAATGTAAAATATGGAATCTTTATACCAGCTTGTTGGAAAACTCCGGCTGAAGCAAAAAGTAAACATAACCAAATGATCGTGTGTCCATTCTTTGCAGCCTCAGCAATTATAATCGCCTTACTAATAAATCCGCAAAACAAGGGAACTGAAATGGAGAGCGCACCAACGATACAGAATCCAGTAGTCCATGGCATCGATTTAAATAAACCACCCAAATGAGAACTTCGAATCTCTCCAGTTCGAAAAAGCACCGCACCTAAGCCCATAAAAAGTAAACCCTTGTAAAGAACATGATTAAATGCGTGAGCAATTACACCATCAATTGCCAAATCAGTCCCAATTCCTACGCCAACCACCATAAAACCTATCTGGTTAATTTTACTGTAACAAAGAACTCTTCTAAGATCATTCTCAATGACAGCGTAAAAGAGTGGAAAAATTGCCATTACTCCACCAATGAAAATTAAGATTTCAGCACCAGGGAAAAGCCTTACCAACATACAAATTGCACATTTAGTAGTAAATGCACATAGCCAAACTGGTCCCGAATGTGTGGCTTCTGCATATCCATCTTTGAGCCATACATGTAATCCGGGGAATGCTGCTTTTATTCCCACAGCAAGAAGTATTAACCATGCCCCAGTCTCTCCGGCTTCCAAATCAACAGTCAAAGGCTCTAATGTAAGTGCAGCACTCCCCTCTCCGTGATAACGATAAAGAATTCCGAAAAGTAAAAGTAATCCAGAACAAATATGAAAAAGAAGATATCGAAAACCTGACTCTTCAGATTTCTTAGTTTTTCTAGACCATATTTGAAAGACTGATGTAATAGCCAATCCTTCCCACCATAGAAATAAAGAGATCATATCCCCTGCAAATGCTACACCAACTGCGGATGCCGCGTATAAAAGTCCCATGGACATTTGCCAAGGGTCTCGGAGATGAAATGAGTAAATTCCAGCAATTAAAGCCGCTAGATGAAAAAGGTAACCAAAAAATATTGCTTGCTGATCCACTTTTACCCCAAGAATTTCATACCCTAAAAGTGAAATTATTGAGAAACTATCGATCTCTAATGAATAGATTTGCCAAAAGCCAAGAATAGGAGCAATAACCAAAGCAATAGAGGCAAACCGACCCCGTAAAATAGCCGCACATATACCTCCTATTATGAGTGCAAGTGCCGGATGGGCTCCGACTTCCATACTTGTTGCCAAGATATCCATTTTATTTATCCCAATAATTTTCCTCTCTCGTTAAGAATTTGCTACCCTGTATACTCTGCAAAAACTTAGAAACATACAACAAGGCAGAACATGTAAGAAAACCATAAATCCCGTAAAAAGTCGGTAGTGTTTCATAACTATGAATTTCAAATTCTTCACTGAAAGCAGGATGCTTGTGCCAAAAAAAGCTAAATATAATATCGGATAAAATTACTATTCCACAAAGCCAGTATAAAAGTTTTGTAAGCTTGCGAATATTGGAAGGCTCATCCAACCATTTTCTTGATTCTTTTATATTATTTGTTCGGTTACTCATATTTTTTAATGAATAATTAGTCAGTTATCCCAGCAAGCTGAAGGAGTGGACTTGCAATAAAGAAAAGAACAAAACAACCCACTGCAGTAATTGCCAAAGGAATCACACATGCCATGGGTGCCTCTTTTATCCCGGATTCAATATCTTCGTTATCTTCTGAATTTCTAAAGAATGCAGTTATTGCAACAGGTAACAGATAGAATACATTCAGTAATGAACTTATTAAAAGCACCACAACTACCCAAGTTACTTCTCTGTCAAGAGCACCCAGTGCTAAGTACCATTTACTAATAAAACCTCCAAGGGGTGGAAGACCAATCACACTTAATGAACCAATCATAAACGCACCCATGGTAATTGGCATTTTTCTTCCTAAACCTCGCAACTGACTTACATACTTCTTACCGGTAGCAACAAAAATTGCACCCGCACAGAAGAACAAAGTAATTTTACCACAGGCATGCATGGCAATGTGCAAAACTGCACCTCCTGCCCCTTGTTCGGTTGCAAGTGTTGCACCAAGAACAATATAACCTAACTGCCCAACAGTTGAAAAAGCTAGTCGTCTTTTCAAATTATCCTGCGACAAAGCAATCAAAGAGGAAATTAGTATTGTGGCACAGGCAATACCAATTAACCAATCTTCACCATCAAGTGAATTTAAAACATCAAACCCAAAAATATCCGTGTATACTCGATAAACACAAAACACACCCACCTTGACCACTGCCACTGCATGCAGAAGAGCAGAAACTGGAGTCGGGGCAACCATAGCTCCGGGAAGCCAAGAGTGGAGAGGCATAATGCCAGCCTTGGCGAAACCAAAAGTAAAAAGACACAAAAGAATAATTTGAGAAGTCTGACTGAACATGCCTACCTTGCTGGTATCAGCCAAAAAGTCCATCGTCACATTGCCTTCGTCCAACCAAACATAACACCAACTAAGTGCAGGTAATAAAAGGCAAAGAGAGGTAAATAGTAAATAACCCAAATAAGTTCTACCCCCTGTTCGTGCGTCCTTATCCTGCATATGAGTCACGAGAGGGAAAGTCGAAACTGAAAGCATCTCATAAAAGAAGTAGATTGTCAGTAAATTTGCAGAAAATGCGACTCCCATTGTCGCGGAAAGTGAAATAGCAAAATATGAATAAAATCGGGTCTGGGCGTGCTCATGGAGACCTCTCATATAACCAATTGCATAAGCACTAGTCGCAATCCATAGTAGTGATGCAACACAGGCAAAAAGAAGGCCCGGCCCATCTACCCTCAGTAATAATGGAACATGAGTGAAAATTTGCCAGATATGAAATTCAATAATTGCTCCACTCAGTATAACTGGCAGCATTGACAAAACTACGGATGCTTGTGTGACGGCAGCAAGAAATGTAAAGGTTTCCCGTAAATTCCTTCTTTTCTCTCCAGCCCAACCTATGCCAATCACAGCAATCAAAGGAACCACAAAAGCGAGTAATGGCCTTACATCTTCAATAATTAAAGGAGAAACCAAATCCGATGTGAGAGCACTTAAATCTATAGCCGGAGAATTACTCATATTAATCCATCGTTCCTTTAGGAAGATCAAATGCTTCAAGAAACATCTCTATATGATCAACCACATCTTGATTATAAATACCGATAACCATTACCGTAGTAGCTGCCAAAAGCAAAGGAACCACCATAGACCACGGCCCTTCATCAAATCGGGTCTGTTCCTTAGGTATTCCTAAATCTCCGTGACCATGGCCAAGATTTTCTCCACTTTCACTTACCGCTATATAAATTCTTTCTATCATCCGAAAAAATAAAACCACCATAACCATAGTGGAAAACATCAAAACAACCATATATTCCCATCTTTCAGATACCATACCACCTGTGATTAAGTACCACTTACTAAAAAATCCACAAGTTGGAGGAAGTCCAATAATTGAAAAACCACCAATAAAGAAACCAATCATCGTTAATGGCATTTTCGAAAATAAACCACGCAACCCGTCAAAATGTGTGGTCTTACATTTTCTTAAAATAATTCCAGCCCCAAGAAACAAACAAAGAGTCATACAGGCATCACTAATGATATGAAAAATCGACCCAATAAGCCCGTAATAATTATAAATCCAGACTCCACCAACCATGTATCCAACCTCAGCAACTATCAGATAGGAAAGCATTCGCTTAATTTCCCTTTGAGCAAGTGCCATAATTGCAGCACAAACAATTGCCACCACAACCAGCCAAGGCAAAAGCTCCGTCCACAAATTAGATTCAAATGAAAACTCAACTCCAAAAACGGAAAGAATCATTCTAATCATAACATAGATCATCACCTTTGTTACAAGTGGTGCGAGTAATGAGGATGTGGTAGTTGGGGCATAACAATATGCATTTGGTAACCATGCATGAAAGGGGAAAAATGCCATTTTGATCAGAATACCAATTCCAATTAAAACAAATGCTACCTGCATAGTTGGAGATTCAGCCAAATTTTCCGCAAGTATGACATCGCGGATACCAACCATATTTAAAGTACCTGTTTTAATGTATAAATACCCCACTCCAAGCAGATACAAAGAAGCTCCTATTGTTCCAAGAATAAGATAATTAAAAGTCGCAGCAGCCGCTCGATGGGAACCCATTGCAATAAGTCCGTAACCAGTAAGTGCCGCCACTTCAATTAGCACATATAAATTAAATGCATCTCCCGTTAAACATATTCCTGCCAATCCAGTAATCTGAAGTAAAAATAGAGTGTAAAAAAGGGATTCTTTACCAGGTGTTTCATCCTGTACTGGTAATTTTGAATAGAGAGCAACAATCAATCCGACTCCAAGAACAACAAGAGTCATTAAAATCCCAAGAATATCAGCATGAAATTCAATCCCAACACCTCTCGGATAGGCATCCAAAGTCCATCCCCCAAATAAATATGAAATAATCAGTTCTTTGGATGAAATAACTTGCATCAAAGTTTCGATTCCTGCCCACAGTGACCCAGCCATGGAAAAGACCGCTATTGGATAACTAACTTTTCGGTTTGAAATGCCTAAAATGGCACAGGCAACCGAACCAATTAACGGGAAAATGAAAATCCATGCGATTGCGTTTTCCATTGCTATTTATTGCCCTTAAGTGGACCTTTCTTTTTCGCAACCTGCTTTTTCTGATTCGGCTTTTTCGATGAATTTTTCTTAGCACTTGCAGTTTTTACAGAAGCAGACTTTATAGATTTCTTTACTTTTGATTTGGGCGGTGTACTCGAAGAGTCAGAGTTTTTAGAGTTCTTATTTTTTTCTTTGGGTATTTGAACACTTAATGCTTTTGAACGAATCTCCCTAGATTCCATTTTTGCAAGTAATTCATCTTCTTCAATTGTTCCATATCCCTGGAAAATCCTCTGACAAAGAGCAAGAGCAAGACCAAGGGTAGCCACACCCACAACGATTGCAGTAAGCATTAGAACATGAGGCAATGGATTGGCATAATCCTTTACCAATTCCGGTTTTAAAACAGATGGTCCAACATGCTTTGTATCAGTCGAGTTTGCTTCCTTCACATCAATCGTTTGTCCATGAGGATCATGTTCAGGTAAATAAATCGGAATGGTTGCGCCCTCTTTCACCGCAACGGAAACATAAAATAATATAATCGCAGTTTGAAAAATTGACATCCCAATCAATTTTTTAATCAGATTCTTTTTGGCAATCATGCCATATAAACCGATCAAAAGAAGGATTACATAAATAAAATAGTTTAAACGCTCGATGAGCAATTCGTTAACAATATTACCGTCTTCAAACATCGATGATTCTTAGAACAGTTCTTAAAGGCCTCTTTGCAACCGCCCCTCAGAGGATAAATTCGCATAAAGCGAAAACATTATTGCTGTAACTGTTAAACCAACCCCAATTTCAACTCCAAGCATGGCATGATATCTTGCCATCTCACGGGAGACTGGAAAAACCTTCGAAAGTTCTGAGTAGTCCAAAAATTCACCACCAAGAAACATAGAAAGAATTCCTATTCCTGCGTAGAGAACAATGCCAAGTCCGGCAATGATTGTACACCAGTGCAAAGGAAACCGAGCAAGAGCAGTTTCCAAATCCCAGGATAGTGCAACCAGAATAAAACTCGCACCCATTAGTACACCACCCTGAAAACCGCCACCTGGGCTGACATGGCCATGGGCAAGTACATAGAATGCAAATATTTGAACGACAGGAATTAATAATCGAACAGTATTCGTTACTATCAAATCAGGTTCAGCGTCCACTTCGTAGTCTCTTCTTACTGGATTTCTTCTTCCAGAATTCTTCAAAATTGCAAGCACTGCAACACCGGCAATGAATACCACCACGGTTTCAAACATTGTATCAAACCCTCGATAATCTGCCAAAACTGCGGTTACCATGTTCGGCACTTCCGTATCAACTCCAGTTTTCGCAATAAAATGAGAGGAGACTGGGGATTTTGACGCAGGAGCAGACAGACTTGCCCATTCAGGAAAATCCTTGGCTGCATAAAGTAACAAAGCACCCACAAAAACAACAGGAATCAAAGCGAATAATCTCATTAGTCGGAAGATTTTCTCTTTAGATTAAAAACCGTGGCAATTAAAACCACCGTGCTAATTCCTGCCCCCACTGTTGCTTCAGTAAATGCAACATCTACGGCACCCATTTCTGCCCACAATAAACACATTAAAAAACTATAAACCGCAAAAATCACCGAGGCAGTCAGCAAATCTTTAACCCGCAATGCAAGAATAGCAGCCACAGCCAGCAGCAATAAAATAAATGTATTAAATAATGCCAGACCCATTACTGTTTTCTAGTTTTTGGTTTCTTAAGGTCCTTCTCCGTCATTGGCATCTCATCATCCTCAAATGCAGCTCTCATCAATGCATGGGAACTCGTTGGACAAGTAATGAAAAGAAAAAGAACAACTCCCATTATCTTAAAAAACAATAACCAACTCCCCAAAGATAAATCTTCCATTGTTACTAAACCAAAACCTGCAAGCATAAGCATTGTGGACAAAGTATCTCCCTTGCCGGCAGCATGCATCCGTGAATAAAAATCAGGGAAACGGATCATTCCAACTGACGTTCCAACAAAAAATAATAACCCAAGTAAACCAAGAATCATTCCAGCAAATTGAAGAGGAGAATAACTTGATTCTAAATTAACAGCATCAGCAAGAACCGGGACCAAATATGAAAATTCCAAATTCATCTAATTAATTTTTAGCTGCCCGTTCATTTTTCTCCATCTGATCAAGTGGAATCGTTCTGTTCAGATAGCGAGACACAACAATGGCACTGACAAAGTTGAGTAATGCATATGCAATTGCAAAATCCACAAACATATCAACCCGCTCGAAAAGAGTACCAATAATAACAAGTAATACGGCAGTTTTTGTACCGATTACATTTACTGCCAACATACGATCAAACGGAGTCGGTCCTACCCAGATTCTGTATATTACAGGAATCATTAAAATAAAAAGAGCAACGCCCATAAATATGGCAAAATACTCTGTCATCATTTACTCAGAGTCTCAGGTTCAAAAACTTCTGCCACTTTTCTTTCAATTGAACCGGTAAGCAAATCATCTTCAAGAAACTGACTCATTGTATGAACATGAAATACTTCCCCCCTGATCAACATGGTAATTGTACCAGGAGTTAATGTGATTGAATTTGCCAAAACAAACTTTGCAAAATCAGTCTTTAATTTCGTTGTGAATGTAACCACCCGGGGTGACATCTCTTCATATCCCTTCTTAGTTGTGGCAAGCTTGAGCACATGAAGGTTTGCTTTAACCACTTCCAGAGTAATCCATGGTATGTATCTTAAAAAAGCAAAGACCTGCTTTAACCGATCGCTTATACTCATTTTTCTGTCATGAAATAATAAATCATTAGATAACCAGGTCACAACCAAACTTGAAACCACACCAAGTCCCAAATGGAAAATATCGAACTTACCCGAAAATATAATCCAACTAATAAACAAGAATATAAATACTAAAATAGGATACACTGCAGTGAATAATTGAAACATTCAGCAAAAAGGATTTATGCGCTGGTGCAACATTGAACGGAAAAAAAATAAACTTTTATGAGTCAGAGAATAATTTGACGGCTTGCATTCCCCTTTAATATAAATATCTACAACGATTATGCTAATACTTCTTTCCCCTGCCAAAACTTTAGATTTCGATTCGAATTCAATTTGTAAAGAATGTACTCAACCTGATTTCCTTTCATTATCTAATACTCTAATTGAACATTTAAGAAAGTTAAGTAGTGAAGAAATTTGTAAATTGATGCATATAAGCCCAAAGCTTTCAGAGCTAAACAAAAACCGATATACAAACTGGTCAGAAAGTCATAGTTTGGACAATACCTGCAAACAAGCAATTTTAGCTTTTAAAGGTGATGTGTATGAAGGAATGAAAGCATGGGATTTCACAAAAAATGATTTTAAATTTGCTCAGAAAAATCTCCGCCTATTATCAGGACTATATGGAATTCTTAGACCTCTTGATTTAATCCGGGCACATCGTTTGGAAATGGGGACATCCCTGAAGAATAATGTTGGAAAAGATTTGTATTCTTATTGGGGAAGTTTGCTACGCGAAAAACTTGAAATGGATTTAAAATCCAAAAAATCAGACACTATTGTTAATTTGGCATCCCAAGAATATTTTAAAGCAACCCAACCAAATCAATTAAATGCCCAAGTTGTATCTCCTATTTTTAAGGATGAGAAAAACGGAAACTTTAAAATTATAAGTTTCTACGCGAAAAAAGCACGGGGCATGATGGCAAGCTATCTAATTAAAAATCAAATTACATCTATTGATGGAATTTATAAATTTTCTAAAAATGGCTATCAATACGACCAGTCAGGGTCAACCGAGTTAGAACCAGTTTTTATACGAACAGAAGCAAATAGAATTGCAGCTTAACATAAACAAGAACAGATTTGGCATATGATTGCCCGATCTTTCTTGTTGTTATTTTCGATCCTTTTTTTTCATAAAGTTGTATACAGCTCGAAAACGAGCACTGCCTCCTTTCAAGTCGTTGTTTACAATGTTGAAAACCTTTTCGATTCAGACGGTGTTTCTTTGTACAATGATTATAAAAAAGAAATGTACGGTAGAAAGGAGCTAGAAAACAAGCTCGATAAGATTTGCGATATTCTTCGTAAGATTGGCGGAAAGACTGGTCCGGATGTCATTCTTTTTCAGGAAATTGAAGTAGACCGAACACTCGAAAAGTTTCCTTCTGCCGCCGAAGAATTACTCAAAGAAATGAAAATAAGAGGCATGGGACCTTATAATTTTTCATTTGGATATAATCCTGATGGAAGTCACGATAAATGGCCCGCTGTTCATTGCCTCACCCTATCAAAATTTCCAATTGTTAAAAGTAGGCTTCATCCACTTATCAATGCTAGACCTATTCTAGAAACAACTTTATCTGTTCAAGGATCTCCACTTATACTATTTAATAACCATTGGAAATCTGGAGCTTCATCTGCAAAAATGGAAAATTACAGACTCCAAAATGCAAGGGTATTACGTAATAGAATTGATTATTTAATACAACAAAACCCTGAGACCGATTTTATCATAGGTGGAGATTTAAATTCCCATTACAACCAGTCGACTGTCTACAGCGAAGAAATGCAAAGAACAGGAATAAATCATATTCTTATGTCCCAAGGAATCGAACCTCCTAAAAATGATTCTGGTGAAGTTCTTTACAATCTGTGGCATGAAATTTCCTTTGATCAAAGAGGTTCTGATGTTTGGAAAGGAAAATGGGGCACTCTTATGCATATCATCCTTCCGTCTTCTATGTACGACGCCAAAGGAGTTAACTATATTGCAGATTCTTTTAAGATAGAGAGTTATTCAGGATTAAATCAAATTCATGGTCTTAACATTCCATTTGAATGGTCTAATGAACTCAATGGATTTGGTGCTAGCGACCACTTTCCAATATCTGCACGCTTTAAAGTATCAAATGAAAAAACTGAAATTGGGAACAATTTCTCATTTATTGAGCCCGAACAGCGTTCTATAAATTTCGATTATGCAAAGAAAAATGCAGCAATTTGGATGACTAGATTTTTAAGTTCAGAAAATTTTGGTAAAACTTATCGATTAAAAGGATTTATCAAAAATAAAAATCCATTAACCATCGAAATCGATCAACGAGAATTTGGACTTTATAGCCACGACCCAAGTACAAGAAATATTCTCTTTTCAAACAAAATAAGTCATGAATTATCTGCAACTGGATACCTCTCAAGGTACAGAGGGAAATGGCAATTTATTATAGCGGAAAAAAGTTGGATAGATTAGATTTTGATAACCTTCTATTCTCCTTTAGCTTTCCTTATTCGGGATGCCACAGATTTTCTTTGCATATCACGATAGTAACTGGAGTTACCTCGCTTTTTAGATAAGCCTGTACCGGCTTTCCCTCCTTTCTTTCCCATTAGGGAAGCTATTTTATTCAAAGAGATTACTTCTTTTCTAGTCATAGGAAAATCTCTTACATCCGGTTAAAAACTTTTAATATTTTCTCCAATTTCAAATAGGACTCTTCCATTTCATCAAGAATTCGATCAGCTTTTTCTTCAAACTTTTGTTTTTGTTTAATCTGCTGTTCAGCTTTTTCCTCATAGAAGTTTTCCACCTCGTTAGGTAAGACATCCACCTCCCCTTCACTCAAATTTTCCAATGAATTTCCCATATTGTTTTCTTTTACACAAACGCTTGTGTAAAACAAGCTAAAAAAAATTTAATTTTTAATACAAATTTTCTAAAAATTTTCCCCTTAATTCAGATAATCCTTGTTCCAAAATTGCTGATATTCCAATAATTTCAATTTCCGGAAACTTTGATTTACAAATCGAAAAGTTTTCCAATCCGTTTTCTTCATCAATTTTGTTACCGACCAATAAAAAGGGTTTTTGGGCAACCCGAGGATCATAATCCTCCAACTCCTTACGAAGATGAATAAAATCTTCCCAAGGTTCACGTCCATCTGAAGCTGCTAGATCAATAAGGAACACCAGCAAACGACATCTTTCAATATGCCTGAGAAACCTGTGCCCTAGTCCACGATTCTCGGCTGCACCTTCAATTAAACCAGGAACATCAGCCATTGTTACAGTTTTAAATTCTTCAGGATAATCAATCACTCCAACAGTGGGAACTAGGGTAGTAAATGGATAAGATGCAATCTTTGGAGTGGCATTAGACATTGTGTTTAACAAAGTTGACTTCCCTGCATTAGGAAAACCAACCAAACCAACATCTGCAATTGTTTTTAAAGTAAATACGAAATCACCTTCATCACCAGGCTTACCCTCAGTTGTTTGTCTAGGTGTTTGATTAATTGACGACTTAAATGTGGTATTACCACGTCCTCCTTTCCCCCCCTCCAAAATTATAATTTCATCTCCATGTTTGAGTAATTCACAAAAAACATTTTCTTCACCCTGAACTCTTACTTCAGTTCCTAAAGGAAGTTTTAATACACATACTTCGCCACCTTTTCCATTTTGGTCGCTGCCACGACCCGGTTCTCCATTCTTTGCTTTCCAATGTTTTTTAAAATGAAAAGTACGCAGATCCGAGATATTTTCATCTGCATACAAAACAACATCTCCACCCTTGCCCCCGTTACCACCATTAGGTCCACCTTTGGGCATGTATTTTTGACGAAGAAAGCTCATACAACCATCTCCTCCATCACCTGCCTTTAAAAAGACTTTTGTCTCATCATAAAACATTGTTAATTTGATAATGTTTTACGGCCTTCAAAAGGTCAACGAGGGAAGCAAACAAAGTCTGCTTCCCTCGTATAATAAAATCTATCTAGAGATTAATATCTGTAATGCTCTGGTTTGTATGGACCATCAACTGGTACGCCTATGTAGTCTGCTTGATCGTTGCTTAGTGTGGTGAGTTTTGCTCCTAATTTATCGAGGTGCAAACGAGCAACTTCTTCGTCTAACTCTTTACTCAAGCGATACACACCAATCTTTCGGTCAGGATTGTTACGAATATCAATCTGAGCAATTGTTTGATTTGTGAAACTGTTTGACATAACAAAACTTGGGTGACCAGTAGCACAACCTAGGTTAATCAAACGACCTTCGGCTAGTAAAAATATACTTTTACCGTCAGGGAATGTAAATCGACTTACAGGACCGCCCGGCACAGTATCGTCCTTAATAATTTCTTTGGTTACCCCGTCCATTGCCTCGAGTTTTGCGACTTGTATCTCATTGTCAAAATGACCAATGTTACAAACAATTGCTTGATCTTTCATTTTACTCATGTGTTCAGCGGTAATGATGTCTTTGTTACCGGTTGTTGTGACAAAAATATCAGCAGTTGCAAGAGCGTCTTCGACAGTTGTAACTTCAAATCCCGCCATACAAGCCTGCAAAGCACAGATTGGATCAACTTCTGACACCATGACTCTCGCTTTTTCGTTAGCCAATGAGTCAGCTGAACCTTTTCCAACATCGCCAAAGCCGCAAACCATAGCAACTTTTCCTGAAATGAGTACATCCAGAGCTCGTTTAATGCCGTCAACTAATGAGTGTCGGCAGCCATAATTGTTATCAAATTTTGATTTAGTTACAGAATCATTAACATTTATTGCTTGGAAAAGTAGTTGATTATTCTCTTCCATCTGTATGAGTCTGTGAACACCAGTGGTGGTTTCCTCAGAAACGCCTACTACAGCATCGGCAATTGACTGCCATCGGTTTGGGTTTTCAGCGTGAAGTCTTTTCAAAAGGTTTTTAACCACTCCTTCTTCTTCGTTGTCAGATGGACTATTTACCCAATCACTGCCATTGTCTAGCTCAAGGCCCTTGTGGATTAACATTGTTGCATCTCCGCCATCGTCAACAATTTGATCTGGTCCTGTACCATCAGGCCATGTAATCGCTTGGTATGTACATTCCCAATAATCTTCAAGAGTTTCACCTTTCCAAGCAAATACTGGTATACCGGCGGCAGCAATGGCAGCGGCTGCGTGATCTTGTGTTGAGAATATATTACATGAACACCACCTAACATCAGCACCTAACTCAACTAATGTCTCAATAAGCACTGCTGTCTGGATAGTCATATGCAATGAACCCATAACTTTGACTCCAGCAAGAGGTTTGGAAGGACCGTATTTTTCACGCGTAGCCATTAGGCCTGGCATTTCGTGTTCTGCAATTGAAATTTCTTTTCGGCCGAACTCAGCAAGTGTGATGTCGGCAACTTTATAGTCTAGAGTAGGTGTTAATGTCTCTGTCATAGTCATGTATTATTATATCGAGTAAAATAGGAAAAAGGATCAAATTTAATTTCAGTTTAACAAATTTTGTAAATCAGTAACTTTACTTAACTGCTCCCATGGAAGGTTAGCTTTACCAAAATGTCCGTAATGAGTGGTATCCCGATAAATTGGGCGAAGTAAATCGAGCTGACTAACAATATCTGCAGGTTTAAATGAAAAAACATCAAGTATTGCTTTCTCAATCACTTCTTCCGGAACTTTTGCAGTTCCAAAACAATCTATGGTGATGCTTGTGGGTTCAGGGTAACCAATAGCATAGGCAGCTTGGATTTCAGCTCTTTCTGCCAATTCAGCCGCAACAACATTTTTGGCAACCCAACGACACATGTAAGCAGCAGAACGATCAACTTTACTTGGATCTTTTCCCGAAAAAGCACCGCCTCCATGCCTACCCCATCCGCCATATGTATCAACTATGATCTTACGACCAGTGAGTCCGGAATCTCCTTCGGGGCCTCCTATCACAAATCGGCCAGTTGGATTAATCAAATACTTTGTGTTATTCGATATCAACTCTGGAGGCAATGAGGGTTTGATAATTTCTTCGGTAATAAAACTACGAATTGTTTCGTTATCAGCATCGGCAGCATGTTGGGTTGATACTACAACATTTTCAATGCCGGTCATTCTGCCATCCTCGTATGTAAGTGCAACTTGAGATTTACAATCGGGCCTAAGCCATTTTGCGTCGACTCCAGCATGTCTAATTTCTGCCATTTTACGCAAAATTCTGTGAGCAAACATGACAGGAGCAGGCATTAGTTCGTCTGTTTCATTACA
>MDSZ01133342.1_pt1 | contig 23152 bp, 18 predicted proteins | sample 811201 | NCBI WGS metagenome assembly MDSZ01 (sample SAMN05326647, study PRJNA326480) | marine metagenome | isolation source: seawater | place: Indian Ocean: North | collected 2010
TATTTATTTATTTATTTATTTATCTATTTATCTACGTCCATCTACCTGTGTAAAATAATCACTATCGGTATGTGTCGCTCTATTAGTACGTTTTAATGCGCAACAAACTTTTGTTTCAGATTGTGTCATATGTTTCTTCTCTTGCGTACATTTCATTCAATAGGCGGTTTTTCCACCCGTAATGCCGATTTCTCGTGCTGACAATACTTTTACTGTTGTCATCGCCGGTGGTACCTCAAATCGTTCCATCTTTCAACATCGGTTCTTCTTCACCATCCCCTCTCTTAGTTTCTCCTTCTTTAAACGGGTTGATCACAGCCGGTTGTTGCTGACGTTGGTTCAAAGTGGTCAACAACACATCCATCGTCGTCGTTGGCGGTGTCGGTACTGCTGCACCACCATTCTTCAAGTTTAAAAAGTCCGCAACGTTCTTCTTGTAGATAGATCTGAGATCCTTGGAAATTTTCTCTTGCGCGGCGTGATATTTGCTCGCTTTCATTACCTTTTCCATATCAACGGCTCTTTTGTTTGGAGCGTCGACAGAAAAAGGATTCGTAATACCATTGCTATTGATGCGCACATCAGAAGCCGGTATGTCGTCAGAACTATCGTCCATATTCATCCCAAGTTCCTGTTTGAGATTCGCCAATTCTTTGACATACATCATGTGCTTCAGCTTATTTTCGTTCGATACCGCAGGCCTTCTTGAAACCTTCTCCAACTGCGCGTTATACTCGAAGTTTCGGGTAAAGGGAAAGTCTCCTCGAGGAATGTTTTGTTGAGCAGCGTTGAGCGATTGCAATGTCGTTTGTAGCACCTGTGGCTGCGTTCGCGATTGAAGAATCGCTCGCGACTGTGGCTGTAACTCATCCGGCACCTGTTCCTGAACTTTCGTAGTGATGGATAGAGGGCCCGCGCGATGTTGAAGAAGTTCTTGTTGAATGCGTGCTTGGACCAGCATCTCGACGCGTCGTCGTTCATCAACTGCACTCAAGTGCGGAACTCCAGCATTTGTGGTATCGAGGATGGAGGGATTTGGACTCGGGATTGACCTAGGTGCTGTCAACAAGTCGGCATTCGAAGGTATGACGCCACCTTTCACATTTTGCAAGTATTCGTTCTCTCCTCGTAACCGCGCGAGCTTTTGCTGCATTTGCATCTCGAGCAACTTTTGCACATACAGCGCCGGAGGTGCTGGCCTTTCCGTTTTATTCGTATTCAACATTTCTTTCTTTCTCAAGAAAGCTCCGGGGTTTTCACGCGCGCGTTCGAGAGCTTCCGAATAGGCGCGAGCGGATTTGATGTGCGAAATGTCCTCGTCCAACTGTTTCGCATCATCATTCGACGATTTCACCGATAAGTTTTCTTTTCTTTTCTCTCTCTCTCTCTCTTCTTGTGGTACCCGATTGATGGTGTCGCGTGCTCGTTGCTGCATCCACTGCGTGTCGCTGCTCGCGTTCGCCGCGTGAGCGAGTTTCAACAAACCATCCATAGCACCAATGTCACTTTGCATCGCTTCGCGTTCCTTCTCTTGTTTCTTTTTCGCCAGTGCCATCTCAAACTCTGGCTTAAACTTATCCGAAGTACGTCTTCCTTTGGACAATGTCGTCCCCGGTGACTTTCTCGGTCGCTTGTGAAGTTGCTGCTGATGGGATAGCGAATATTGTCTTCGCTGATACTTTTGCATTTTCGCAAGTTGGTCCGGCGTCTGCAGGGCGGCACGCTTCGTCGCCGCTGGCCTATATCTACTTTTTGCGTTAGACTTTGCTCTCTTGTTGTTATGCGAGTACATCGTTGGGAGCGCCTCGTTCAACTCGTTAATACTTCGCATGCGCTTTGTTCCTCGACCATTGACGGGTGGACGCTTCTCACTATTTGGTTCTCTATCAAGAACTAAGAGTCCGTTGTTTGCGTTATTTCCATTCAAAGCAGGAACATATTCCGGCACTAGCGGAGGCTTATAGTTCAAACACGCGTCTTTGCCGCTGATGAGCGCCTCAAAGTCTGTTGGCGTGTCCGGTATTTTCGGCGCATATTGTGATAACTTCGATAACTTCATCATAAAAGCTTTCTGCCGGTCTTTTTGAATCAGAAGCTCGGCTGCCTTCAAAACTGTTTGATAGTGTTTCAACCGCTCGGCCGGAACTTCAGTCATTCCATTGTTGTTGTTGTTGTTGTTGTTGTTGTTGTTGTTGTTGTTGTTGTTGTTGTTGTTGTTGTTGCTATCATTATGGACAGGGTTACTCTTCTTTGGTTTCTTCGCGAGAGGCAGCCGTTCTGCAATGGCGGCATTTTTATTGCCCTTGTTCGTCGGATTGTTAGTCTTCAAAACATTGTCGATGGTTTCGCGATACTTCCGCCTCAACTTTTCCCATTCTTGTCCCAATGCGTTGAGTTCCTCCTGGTCGTTCTCTCGACGAACGTTGCGCACTCTAGCTTTGTACTCAGCCAATAATTCTGCCTGGTGCTTTTGCAGCTCGTTCAATTTTTCATTTTCCTCGTCGTTTGTGTTCGCTTCACCTACTGCCAGTCGTCGCGGTGTATTCCTGTCGTTATCGTTGTCCTTCATCGCGCTATCTTCTTCTTCACCTGGAAGTCGCTCTCTCCCTTCTTCTTTTTCTTCTTTTTTTTCTTCTTCTTCTTCTTCTTCTTTGTCTCCTGAGGCGACGACCCCCGTGACGGCACCATCAGCATCCCTCGTGCGTGTCGTCGTCGTCATCTTCTTCGCGTCGATCATCCACTCGTTGAAATCTTTTACTCTCAGCGTTAATCTTGAGTTTCCTTTTTTCAAGTTCAGTTGCCATGGCTTCGTGCTCTCCAGCTTATCCAAGCGCTCGTTCTCGGCGAGAGGACAACTGGACCAAAAGAGCTGCGGGGCGACCACATTTGCATTGCGTTCTTGGTGTCCGTTTTTGCCATTGGGTGCGTACAGATGACCATCATCACGACGTATCACAGCAGTACTTTTCCGTCGCTCCAAGCATCTCTCCACGAATTCTTTCACGGTTTCGTTTTCAAACACCGTCGCATTTTGCACGACTCTCGTCGCTCGTCGCGGTTTCTCTCCTTCGTGTTCTCTGTTCGTCGCACGAAGAGATGGTGTTGATGAAACACCGGAGGTCATCGTCGTCGTCGTCGTCGCCGTCGCCGCCGCCGTTAAACCCGACGTCGATCTTCGTGCGTCTCTCGTCGTCGTTCGTGTCGTCTGCATTTTCGTCGCGCGGTCTCTTCTGTTCAAAGCGCGTTCAACGTCGTTTCCTCCGTTTTGATGGTGTCCGCGGCAGGAACTCCCGTCGTCGACGATTTCGACCACGACGGTGCCCGCGACGACGCCGACGTTCTTTGTCGTCGTCATCGTTGTTGTTGTTGTTGTCGTTGCGGGTGCCTCTCCTCCTCCTCCTCCTCGTCTCGTCGTCGCGCGCGTTCGTGTACCTCGCTTTAATTTACCGAATTCACACTAATTACTCCTTTCGACAAAACACCCGTTCGACCCGGAACACATTTCTTCTATTATCCCCGACGCAGAAAAAGAGAAGACGAAGAGCGCCCCGTCGAGGGACGACGACGACGACGACGACGCGGAGACCAAAAACAACACCGCGTTGCTTCTTTTTCTTTTGTTTATATATGATGTGTGGAGGAGATGATGTTCCCAAAGAAAGAAAGAAAGATCTCCGTACGACGTAAAAAATAACGACACAGATCAACCCCACGTCGGTCGTCTCGGTCGTCGGTCGTTTTTGTCGGTCGTCGGTCGTCGTCTGTTTTTGCACTGCATGATGGGGCTTCAAAAAAAAAAGAGAGAAAAAAAAAACAAAACCCAAAACCACCCACAAAACCATATTTATTTAGGGTACCATTTTCCAAAAAATTTCCCAACAAAAAGCCGTCCTCCAATGGGAGTTGTGTTTGCCTCGTCAGCATGTACCGCTTTTTTGCATTCAAACGCCCCCCTCTCTCCTGCAGAAGAAGAAGAAGAGAGATCGTCACAAAACCCTCCTCTTCGACGCGAGAACGAACGCGCACGAGCCAAAGTCGTCGTCGTCGTCGTCGTCGTCGTCGTCGTCGTCATGTTTTTAGCGCGCGGGGGATCTGTCGCGAAACGGCGCTCGTCGCGCGACGCCGTCGTGTCCGTGGCGCGAGCGGTAAGGTTTTCGTTTTAGAAAAAAAAAATTCCCACGTCTTTTCGTCGCAATTATGTGTTTTTGCGGGAATGAACGGAATGCATGTGTCTTTCTTTCCGCGTTCTTTTTTTGCGCCGCAGCAGCACGATCTAAACGTACCGTTCTCACTTCTTTTTCTTTCGCAGATGTACGCCTCGAGCACGACTCAAACGCTGTCCAAATCATTTTCCATGTTCGATGCGAAATACTCGGAGGAAATGCCGTTAGGAAACGTGGCAAAGAGCATTGGCAGTTCTTTCGGTCCTGCGTTGGATGCGATCGAAGAAGAGTACTCCCGCCGAGGCAAATTAAAACAACAACAACAACAGCTAAAGAATGAGGATATATACGTCCCCAAAATCCCACACGCATTACCAATCACTCGAATGGCAAAAGATAGCGCCTTCTTACGAGACGTTTTGATTTACGACGAGAAGAAGAAAGTTAAACCGCGGTTGAGTTGGTACGACCCGTACGACAAGACGTGGGTGCCTAATAATTGGTTTCAAGACGGTTTAGCCGCGGATATGAAGTATTATTTCGGTGGCAATGAAGCCGGTGATGCGGCCGTAAATGGACGGACGTGAGCAGAACTAAACTCCTGCAATCAAAATTGTTGTACCTGAAATGAAAGGCTCTCGCGGTCGTAATAAATATCTCTCGCCGCCGAATTTAAGCGCGCGAGTGATGTGTATATGAACTCGCGACATGAAGAGCCACGAAGAAAACCGCGCTATCTGTGTTGTACACTAGTATATATAGAAGAATGAGAAGCGCTACTACTACTATTCCTACCATTCCTACTATTCCTATTATTATTTTTTATTTCAAGCGTTTTTTCTTCTCCTTTTCCCCCCTCCCCCTCTTGTTTCATTGAAACCAAAAATGTACGAAAGAAAGAAAGAAAGAAAGATATTTCGAAATCTGACTGTACACCTTTATAGAGTTGGTACCACACCTTCCTTTTATATCGTCAAACACCTGCACATTTTCTACGCACGCGTGAGATCATCACCAGGGACACGCGCCGCATGTTCTTTGCCAGCATCCAAACGTCTTGTTTCGCGCGATCGGCGGTGTCTTTCGTCGAAACGAGAGAACGAAGACGACGATCTTTTTCCCCGCGTGTTAAAAGGGGAGTGCTTTTCCCGCGAGCTTTTGAACGAAAAGAAGAAAAAAAAGTTGATGAAGATTACAACATAGAGGTTGGGATCGAACCTTGTTTAGTCGGGTTCGTGGATAAAGACAGTAACGGGGTAGAGATGTATTGCTGTGAACAACCGGATGGGAGCATGGAGTGTCGTACGATGACCCCACAGCACGAGGAATGCGAGATTTTCGACGAGGATGGAGACGTGAAGGTAGATTGTAGTCCAAAATTGAAGGCGCGCGAGGACAAGATGTAAATGTAATAGTACGCTAGTAGCGCTTTTGAGCAATCGTCATCGTTAACGGTTTAATTTATAAATAGTATATCTGTATCCAACTGGAGTTCTAATCACTCTCATTTTCTCTATAAATAATCATAATCACTCGCCGGTCTTCTTCGACTCGACGAAGGTTTGTCCAGGCGTTTACTCGCTCTTCTTTCTCGAGGCGCGCCCGAGATTTCCTCGTACTCGTACGGCCTGTCGACTGGATCTAAGTACGCGTCAAACTGAGGTCTCGTACCACGTTTACCATCGGCGTCCATTCGTTCGTATGGTTGCGTCGGACGCATGAGCGGGATGCCTTCTTTCTTTCTCTGCCGTTGTTGTCGTTGCGGTTCTCTCCTTCGGCTTTGTTGCTCTCTTTGTCTTCGTCGCCTTTGCTCGTATCGAATCATCTCCTCTTCTTCGTATTCGTCGTAATAGGAAGGCATTCTTCTTCCCGCAACTCTTCTCGGCTCGTTGTTATAATACGGATCTTGTAAAAACGCCTCTTCTTCTTCCCACGGCGTACCGGACAACTCCAACCTTTGCAACAAACTCACAGAAAGTTGTTCGACTCTTTGTTCGCATCCGTCTTCAACCATAATCCGTTCGCGACCAGTATCGATGACTTCTCGCACATCCACTGCATACGTAGATATAACATCGTCAGGAATAGCTGATATGCCCCACGCGTCGACGATGAGTCGTTTCACGGAGCCGTCTTCTGGATCAAACTCGTAGTCTCTCACTCGACCGATGAACGCCCCAGCCTCAGTAATCACGTCGCAGCCAATCAGTGGACTCAAATTATACGCCGACCACCGCCTTTCGACTGCATTTTCGTCGTGCACTAAAACCACATCTCCAACTTGTCGCAAAGCGGATAACTTTACGTGGTCCACCCCGCCGGTTAACGCGTTTTGCCGAATCGCCAACGCTTCGACCATCCAGTTTTCGGCGTCCACCCACATTTGCGAACATTGGCCTAAACGAACGCCGGAGGTTCTGGTAACAACTTCTTTACCCATCAACTGTGAACGGGTTAGCGTGAACACGTTATTATTATTATTATTATTATTATTATTATTATCGATCGATTGTTGTTGTCGTTTACTTCTTCGACTGCCGGCTGAAGAGGACGCGCGACCGCTTCTCGTCCGTCGTTCTTTCATCATCGTCACATCGTCTTCAGACTGCGTTTGCCTTCTCCCTCTCGCCGTCGTTCCTCGTCGTCGTCCTTGTCGTCGTTCTCTCTCTTTTCTTTCGAGCTCTTCCAATCCTCTTCTCGTTCTCGGCGGTCTCTCTTCCTCGACAAAAAAATCTTCTTCTTCTTCTTCTTCTTCTTCTTCTTCTTCTTCGAATCGTTGTTGTTTCTCTTGTCTCGCCGCAAGTCCTCTTCCTCCTTCTCTCGAACGTCTCTCCTCCTCCTCGTCACCACCGCCGACCATCCGTTGTCCCGTCGTCGTCGTCTTTTGCGCTTTCGAAACCTCTCGCATGGCCACGTCGATTTCTTCGTTCAGCGCCCGTCTCAGTTTCTCTCGAGACGAAGCGCCTTCTCCTCCTCCCGAGGCTGCCGCCGTCTTCACCCCGGGGGCTGAATTGTCCAATTCGGACTTTACAGGGATGTTTATGACTCCCCGTCTTCCTCTCGCGGTGAGCCGCTTCTTTCTCTTTTGCCAACGACTGGCACAGATACACGCCGTTTTCGTCGTCGTCGTCGTCTGAATCGAAGTCGTCATCTCTTCTTCTTCTTCTTCTTCTTTTTCGTCGTCGTCGTCGTCGTCGTCGTCGCAGAACAAAAAGAAGAGATAAAAATGTGTGTTCTCTCTCTACTAATGTGGTTTCTTCTTCTTCTTCTTCTTCTTCTTCTTCTTCTTCTTCTTCTTCTTCTAAAATTCTTCTTCTTCGACGTTCGAATTCTTCTTTTTTTTTTCTTTTTTTGAAAGACCCCTCTTTCGTCTTTTTTTGTCTTTCTTCTTCTCAAAGTGCGACACAAAATTTCTTTCGTCTTCGTCTTCTTCTCGCCTTCTTCTTCTTGTTAAAAAAAAATGAATTTACGAAAAACGCTTAATTTTTTACCTCACACAAAAAGACACCTCATTTAGTAGAAGAAATACGAACAAACACCAACACCAACACCAACAACACCAATTGACCTCCGGTGCTTTGAAAGAGTAAACGTCCGTCGTCGTCCAAATCGATCCAAAGAATCGAGAGGAGGACAACAACAACAACAAGAAGAAGAAGAAGAATGGCGTGCATCCAACCTCTGGGACTCCCGTTGCGAGATATCGTCGGCACTGGTTTCGACCACGAAGGCACGGAGCGACATCGAGTGGCGAAACAAGGATGGAAACAAGGCGATCAATCCAAGGGCGACTATAACGTCGAAAACGAGTTCGAGAAAGACGTGAACCCGGTGGTTATCGATTACGACGCCGACGACGAGGGAAAAGAAGAGTCCTTAATTTCGGCGTTCTCGTCGAACGCGTTCGATTTGAAAACGTACCTGGAAGAAACGTTCGAGGTGAACATCAAAAGGATCTTCCAGCCGTCCCAAGAACGGTTTTGTTTCGTCACGTTCGAGAACAACGCGGACGCGACGAAGATGTGCGAGAAGAAAACGATCGAGCTCAAAGAGAAGGGCGAGGAAACCAAGACACTGACAGTGAAAGTACACGCCGCGAAGTATGCCAACGCGAAAGTTCAAAAATGGCGGATCAAAGTGCGAGAGAAGAAAGCGATGGATCTCAAGCCTCGTCGCAAAGACCGCGCCGGCGAAAGTTTAGGCGCGAACGTCTTCGCCGCCAAGGAAGAATTGAACGCGTAAAAACGAATAACGGAGGCAAGGTGAACATTAGTATTCATCCAGAGAAACACAACGAACGAATGAATGCGCGTCTGTCTTCTGCTCGGAGTGATGATGAGCTCTTGTCGTCGGTCGGTCCGTGCCGTCTTATTTTTAAAAATTCTTTATTTATCATCATTTTTATTCATCATCATCATCTCAAGAATGAAGTCTAAAACGACACGCGAGATAGATATCTTTTTTTGACGTCATCTCTTTTGATCCCCCCCCTTCCCTTTTACTACTTAATCGTACAAAGAGTAATCTCACAAACGAGAGAAAGAAACGCCGCTTTTTTTTCGAGAGACAGAGAGAATGCATCCCGCGTCTTTGTCTTCTTCGTCGTCCGCGTCGCAAAACGCCGCCGTCGTCGCGCGGACGAGGATGGCGTCCGCCGCTCGTTCGGCAACGATTAATCATCCGACGGTTCACAGACGTGCCTCTTTGGGATGTGCGAAAAGAAGAAGTTCTGCTCGACCGCGCGCCGTGGACACGGAAGTGCCCTCGTCGGAGGATAAACAACAACAGAACAAAATCGAGACGCCGTTTGGGACGATTGATTTACCGCAATTACCGGAACTGCCAAACTTTGAATTGCCGAACGTGAATGCGAATTCGAATTCGAATTCGTCGTCGTCGTCATCGTCGTCGTCGTCGTCGTCCCAACAAGACGCCGTCGCGCAAATTGCACAACAGTTTGCCAAAACCATGGAAGAGTCCATCCCGAAAGACGTGAGGAAAAACATGTTCAGAACGCAATATACCACCGCCGCCTCGGCTCGATTTTTGTTCTTTTTAACGAACGGTGTCATTGCCAGAGGCGGGTCTCGCGGGGACATCGACGGTATTGGCGTGGCGAGTGCTGTGGCGAAGATTTTATTGGAAGAAAATAACATCGACACAAAACCATTCGAAGATGCGATTAGACCGATGGTTAGAGCTACTGACGCGAACTTGACCAAGCCAGATGGCTCGAAAAAAGAATCCGAGGGCATGACGGAAGAAGCCGCGAGAGACGTTTCTGCGTTTCTCGAGGCGCACATGTCCGCGATTTTGAGCGTGTTCAAAGAAGAAATGGAGCTCATCGAGAACGAAGAGTATACGTTTCCATACGACATGAACCCGGTGACGGCACCGTCTTACCAAACAAACTTGTTGCAAGTGTTGAGAATTTCTAGAGACAATATTCGCGATCAACGACAAAAGGTGCAACTGAGACGGCAAAGCAAAGAGGGAGGGCAAGAACTTTTGAGCACGTTTGAAATCGACGAGAAGAGGTACCCGAAATATTACGCGCAAAACTTCCATTACCAAACGGATGGGTGGTTGTCCAACGAGTCCGCGAGATTATACGATTTCCAAGTCGAGACGTTGTTTTTGGGTTCTGCAGATGCCATGAGAAGACGATGCTTGCCACATTTGAATAGATACTTGAAGACCCAAAAGAAAAACGCAAAGTTGTTGGACGTTGCCACGGGTACCGGTCGATTCCTCACGTTCGTGAGAGACGATAATCCGGACTTGGAGTGCACGGCGCAAGATTTGAGTCCGTTTTATTTAGCAAAAGCGAGAGAGAACCACAAAGCGTTCGATCAGAACGGCGGAAAGTTCACGCTTTTAGAGGCCAACGCAGAAGATATGAGCGCTCTAAAAGACGGCTCGTTTGATGCGGTCACGTGTGTGTACTTGTTCCACGAGTTGCCGCCAGAGGCGCAAAAGAACGTCGTTAAAGAAATGTCGAGAGTTTTAAAGCCGGGCGGTAAGTTATTCTTCGTCGACTCGGCGCAAAGAGGCGACGGGAAGAGAATAAACATGGAAAAAGAAATCGACCAAGCGTTGGAAAACTTTCCTGTTTTTAGCCACGAACCGTACCATCGCGCGTATTCCGAGTTGGACTTGAAGAACTTGTTCAAAGAGATTGGTGGCTTAGACTGCGAAGTCGAAGAGTTGGCATGGGTTTCAAAAACTATGGTGTTCCAAAAGCCGGGCGGAGACGAAACCTCCTCTATTAACGGCGCGAGCGTCACCGAATTGAGAGACGACGATGAGGATGTCGACGAGAGCGTCTTAGCAGCGGCGAACGATTTGAAAGCCGAAATGAGTAATTCCACTGTCGCACAAGTCGTTGAAAAGACCGAGAAACAGGCGGAGGAAATGACCTGGGCCGGTGAGGCGTCGACCAGACAAATTTTCGAAGAAGTCATTCCGGAAGTTATCGAAGATGATGAGAATTAATTATTCCTTTGCGATTTTTTCTCATTAACATGCATATAAATTGTAATCTAATCTAAACACGGCATAATCACAGCCATTAATCTATACTCTATATCTATTTACTGTTACACTAAAATGCATCATTTACGCACCGCCAGAAAACATCGAATACATCTTTGCGACACGAAAATCGGAAAAGTGCATCACGAATGCAACCAACACAAACGCGCCAACGAAGTTTTCAATCCTCAAATACGATTTCGAGTTATCTTGCGTCCCGTAACCTCGTTCATTATCGAAGAAGTCATCATCCTTCCCGTCTTCATCACTGTTATATCCTCTCGATTCCACCGCCTCTGAAATTGCCTTTGCGTTAGCAAACAACGAATCCATCAGCCTCGCCAATAACTGCATGAACACGTCGATGGACCCTCGAAATCCTAAATTCTTCCAATCTAACCCTCTGGATGCTAATCCTAAGCTCAAATTCCTAGTCTCCTCGAACACGATTGATGTAAACCTTAACGCCAACAACAGTGTAAACACAATCTCATCCGTTTCCACTGTAAAAACCTTCTTCAACGGCGTTAAATACCAGCGCATGGCAAACGCTAACGATTCCGGCGTCGTCGTACACAGCGCCAAATACGCCGACTGCAACGCCGTAAACGTCACGCACGCCGCGTTCGTTGCAATCGTCACGCCTCTTCTCGTGACGTGGATCGGTCCAAAATTTAAGATCGCGTACTTATAACTCGTCGCCAAAGCTATGCTTTCGACGTTCTCCAACCCTTCCAAAACCGGCGCTGGTTCTCTCGGTTGCGTTAAGAGTGGGACCCCGTCGCTTCCAATCGCCACAAACACAAACAATACCAGCGCTAGTGCTCCTAAATTCCGCGTGTGTACTCCCCAAACCTTCCTGGGTAAACTCGTTGCCGAAACTACAACGAGTAACATGCACACGCACACTCTCTCCACAGGTTCGTTCGCCATCGACGGACACAACAACACTGCCATCAACCACGCCTGTTTTATTCGCGAGTCCATTTTGTGCACGTACGAGGTTGGCGAAGACACGTATTGCCCGATCGGAACCGCGGGGAGTTCCAGAAACTTCGTCAAAACCTTTTGTTGCATCGCGGGTTTCTCCTCGTTCGATGCCGTCCTCCTCATCGTCGAAAACGCCTCGCCCTCTCGCGACATCTGTTCCCGTCGTCGCGCTCTCGTTCTCGACATCATCTTCCTTCTCGTCGTCGCGAGACGAGACGACGAAGAAGACGAGGGAAACGCGACGAGTGCCGTCCTCTTCGTCGTCGTCGTCGTCGTCGTCGTCGTCCGCAGTTTTGCTCCTCCTCCTTTCCTTGCGGGGCTCGTCGCGGCGGTGGCACCAGCTCTCAAACGTCCGCTCATCGTCGTCGTCGTCGTCGCATTCGTGTGGGTCGTCATGTGTGTCGTCGCGTCGATTTGATGTTTTTTGAGAATTCAATATTTTTGTCCTCCTCAAAAAAAAAAAAAAAGTCCAAAATTCGACACGAAAAAAAACTTTGACGCAAAAAAAAAAGTTGTTGAACGAACGAACGAAAACAAGAGATAATGAGATGAGCTGTGTACTTTATTCCTTCTTCACACTTTTGTTGTTTGGGACGACGATGATGCGACAAAAAAAAGCGGCGGCGGCGGGTCTCGCGAAAGACGACGAGGACGTTCGAGTGCAATCCACGAACGACGAAGCGACGGGAGCGAGAGCGTGCGTTTTTTTTTGCTTTGTGTTTTTGGATTTTTACCCATCATCATCATCATCATCATCATCATCATTAAGTATTATTGAATAACGTGTGGGATTGTGTGCGTTCTCTAACTAACAAAAAATCAAATCTTTTCATCCAATGTTTGTACATATAGGTCGTGCGCGTCGGTCGGCCACTTGCCGAACGATCCGTTCTCCGCTGCATTCTGTTCGAATAAGAAGAATGGAGTTCGAAGGAACGAACCGCTGCACAATTTAGGTACCTTTTACCGAGTCGCGCACGTGCGAAAAGCGACCGAGTTGTTTTTGACGAGCGATGAAGAAGAAGAAGAAGATATGGGGATGGAGGCAAAACAAATATACGCGAAACAGGTGATCAATCTAGGATCGGGGTATGATACGAGCTGGTGGTGCCTTGTAGGATGCAAAGGGGAAGAAATGAGTAACCGAGTGAAATGGTACGACGTGGATTTCGCCGAGGTGACGCGACGGAAGATTAAAACGATCGAGAAACACGAGTCGCTTCGAGAACCGTTAGGGGTGTATCATTTTGAACGAGACGGTTCGGAGTTGCGGTCGACAAGTGGGTATAATTGCGTCAGCGCGGATTTAAGGGACGCGGAGGAGTTGAAGGACATATTGACTGAGGCGAGAGTAGATTGGCAGTTGCCGACGTTGTTCGTCACGGAGGTGGCGCTGTCGTATTTAAGCGGGGAAAAGTGTGAGAAGGTGTTGAGATTGTGCGCAACTTTCGACGGTAGCAGTACTGGTAGCGATGATAGTAATAATAAAGTAGTAAACAGAGCGATTGTGTCGTACGAAGCGATGCGTTTAAACGACGAGTTTGGTCGCCGCATGTGTAGAAACGTGAGAGAGCAACGCGGGACGCCGTTTTTAGCCTTGGAGGACGAAAACGGCGGTCAAGTCGATTGCTCCTCGGCGGAAGCGAGGTTACTCCGATGTGGATTCGATGCGGCCAAGTGTAGAAAGATGACCGAGTGCCAGGACACTTTGCTGAGCAGAGAGGAAATATATCGCGCGGAGCGTTTAGAAATGCTCGACGAACGAGAGGAGTTTAATTTGATTCAATCGCATTACGGGGTGAGCATAGGCGTTCGAGGAGGATATTTCGCTCGAACGTTTCGGTGTTGGTTTTGATGGTTTAATACGAAATACATTTAGAATTCCTCCTCAGACATTCATCTTTTGTCTCTCTCTTTTTACCTTTCTTTCTTTCTTTCTTTCACCAAAACGACAAAAGAAGGGAAAAAATGGACGCGCCGTCTGGGACGGAAGCGAAGAAAATGTGTGAAGACGACGAGAACGACGAAGCGTTGGTGCAAAAATGGCGGGGTTCCGTGCCGACGTCCATTTCCATGCACCGCGCGGAGGTGTGTTCGGTCGTGCCTCCGGAATCGTATTTCGTTTCTATCCCGAGATTTGCTCGCATAACTGCTTTTCACGACTGGTTTGAGAATGGGGAAATGAGGGAGTATTTCCAACACTTTCGGTGGGTGAAGAGCGGTGGAGGTGATGAGAATGCGAAAACGAACAGAGACGAGAACCACGATGACAAAAGTAGCGCCAATACTACAACAACAACAATTACCACTCACAATACTGTTTGGTTCGAGACAAAACCGATGGAAGTCGAGCACTTCAAATTGAGAGGAGGCAAGAAAAGGAAAATATCGATACCGATACAATGGAACGCTCCATTTGGGGTCATCGCGGATATCATCAAAGCTTTAGTAGGTTCTGAGAATAATACCGTCCCTTTAGAACTCGTCGCTCGTTATTCACAAAGAGACGAACTGAGTTTATCGTTCAGACACGCCTTGGGCGACGATGCGCAAAAAGCGTGCAAGAGCCATTTTTTCAACGCTCTGAAAGAGGCGAGTTACATTCAGACAGGTTCGAGTCAAGTGGTCATGTCGATGGGCGTACAAGTGAGAGAAAATTTGTGGGAAAGTACGATGACAATGGGTACAGTTATTAGTGGTGATGGAGACATCGATAGCAATAGCACTGGATACAAGAAAGCAAAGGAAGCTTTGACGAAGATTCGCAAAGAGGCGGGGAAGAGGGAGAAGAAAATGATTGGAGGAGGAGTTGTACCAATACGGGCGTACGAAGTGGACGTGGCGCGTCAAGGAAAAGAAGGAGAAAACGGCGATATCGATGATACTGAGGATGGTCAAGCGTTTTGGGAACGATGCGTGCGATTCTCTTCGGCACCGATTGGACGAAATCTATCGATTACCGAGTGTTTGGACGATGTTTTGTTTCCTCATAAAATTAACAGTAGTACAAAAGGGGAAAGCAGGACAATACAAATTGAGGGCATTGAAATCGATGAATCGAAACCAGTTGGCGCGCTGTGGAACACGTTAGCCGCACCGGATGGGTTCATGCATATTGTAGTGATAAAAAATTATAGAAAATTATAGATTACGAGTTGGCGTAGTAGAATCAGTTTTGTAAAATAGCAGCCGTATGCTCGGAAGTTTTGCCATCATGCCAAGAACTATTTGTATAACCATTTATCCATCTCGTCGCTCTGTGTGTCGCAAATCTCGTCCAAATACGATTTATCGACTGATTGGACTCGGACGAACCCATTCACGAATCCAGAGGCTATCCAAACCATGTTTCCGGTTCTATTCACGCGAACTTCGTGACACTCCAATCCTTTCCTGATGCGAAATCCGTCGTCGTCGACGTCGTCGTCGTCGTCACTTACGTCGCCCCCTTCTTTTTTTCGAATGATATCTTCCTCTCCAGGGGTACGAAATTCGACGCATCTTTCCTTCCCAACGCGTACTTCTCGCATGCCCCCGATTTGCTCAAACGCAGACCAACTACCTTGAGATTTCCACAGAGCGTCTTTTCTTTTGCACTCTTTTATCCGGTATCTCTGCACAGAAGCAGAAACAACGCCAGAATTTGATCCTACGACGACGAACGAACAATTGTTACGAGAACCACGGGTCCCTAAAATGCGCGAATCGATTGACCAAGTCGTACCGCCAGCTCGTTTCGTGTGATTGATGGCGTCTTTGCTCGCGGCGTTCTTAATTTGTTTGAGAATATCATCCGCGGCAGGTAATGGAAACCCAACTATTCCTACGTACTTACCTTCTTTTTCGTCCTCCTCCCAACATATGGGACCGTCGCATTGCCGTAACAAATACCTGAAATTCCTGCCGTTAAAACTGATGGTCGAGTCGCAACCGTACATATACGCGCCTTTCGGGAGCCAAGCGACGCAGAGAATGTCGTCATACCATTTCTCGATTTGGAAAGATTCCGGAAGTACCGAGCGCGAACGCAAATCTATTACGTTCGCTTTGGAAACCTTATTGGCAGCTACGGCAATAAAGTTTGTGGATGCGATCCTTTTACGTTTTATGTCGTCTTCGATGCTCTTTTCGTCCTCTTTGTTTTCGTCGTTGTCTTCTAAAGGTGCGAATTCTATGTCGCGTATTGGTCCGATTTCTTCCATGGCGACCGTGAGCGTTGGTACGTGGGCAAAACTCGTCGCGTTGCTGTTACTACTGTTAGTATATTTGACTTTATTTTCAATATCGTATTGCATGCACCGATGAATGTCAAACACGCACACGCTTCCGTCCACAGTTCCAACCGCCAATCGACCAGGCGCGCCTTGACTCCAAGATAAACTCAACCCACCGCGCATTGGATTTTTCGTCACCAATTCGCCTTTAAAAATACACATATTCTCTGCTTTCAACTCTGTTACAATGTTTTCTTTCTTTTTCACATTCGGCACCGCCCAAACCTGCACCGAGCCGTCGGCTAAACACGCGGCTAGGTATCCCAAAATATCTTTACTTGCGTCCTTGATATCTTTCATGTTCAGTTCGTTCAATTTCGCGTCGAGTACCGACCGCGACGCTTCAATTTCGTATTCGACTTTTACTTCCACCTCATCAACTCTGCAATCGTCGTCGTCTGTATTCATTTTCTTTCTACTACTAACGCTACTACTGCTATTTTTCTTTTCTTTCTTCATCTTTTTCACCTTCTTCATTGGCAAGTTTGGCAACCATCTCACGCAATGCGCGAATCCGCCGTCGTGTTCGATTAAATATTCCAAACGTATTTTTGATGACGACGATGGTGACGAAGGAGGCGGCAAATCATTGCTCGCATTCGAATAAGAGCACCGGTACACTTGCACCACTCCAATCTCTCCTTTCCTCGTAAACGCGTCTTTTATCTTCACTCTCGAGTTTTTCGAATCGTTTCTCGCTTCCACTGCTAAAAACGCGTTCGTAGTGTTACCATCGTTCGTATCGTCAGTCGTAACATCCAACCAGTCTAAACTTTCGACCGACCCTCCCGCGTACACGCACGCGTCGCTCGTCATCATCCGATTCCGTTCGTCGTCCCGATTCAATTTCCTCGCTTTATGTTTCTCGTTTATTTCGACCTCTTTCGTTTTAACCGAATCCGACAGCTCCACGCATTCAAACGCATTCATTCGTCGACTTCCACGTGCCTCTTTCTCGTTCTTCGCCAACAAGGACGAAGAAGACCGCTCGCACAAGCCGGCTTTCTCCATCAACGATGACGTCGTCAAAGTCATCGTCCTCCCCCGCCCTTGGCGTCGTTCGATTGTGTTTTTGGCCGTCGTCAATGTAATGTCCTTTTTTTATTTCTCAAAAACGACCCTTTTTTTTTTCTGCTCTACTCAAGAGTTTAGGGTTTCTCTATTTTTTGAAAAAAAGAACCCCCTCTTTTGAGCACCTCCTCCTCTCTTCATTCCAATCGGAGAGAGAGAGAGAGAGAGAGAGAGAGAGAGAGACTGCTCCTCGAACACCACCACCACCAAGAATACCTTTTGAAGATGTCTTCTGCGGTCGCGGTCACTCCAGGCGCGGTGGCGAAAATCCGAGGCGCCAAAGGAGGCGTCGTTCCCTCTGGCGACGATTTGAACGTTCAGGTACCACACTGGCGTCTTTCTCCTTCTTTTTCTTTTTTCATCATCCGCCCCGTTCGTTCGTTCGTTCGTTCGTTCGTTCGTTCGTTTTTTGAAAAATCCAAAACGCCACCCACCATTCTCGACCGCGCGGTGCTGACGCCTCCCTCTCTCTTTCTTCGCGCCTTCCTCTCGCGATAACACCACAACAGGTTCTCGAGTTCGACGGTTCGAACGATGCGTTTCGGTAAGGCGGGACTTTCTTCTTCTTCTTCTTCTTCTTCTTCGTCGTCGTCGTCTTCATCGTCGTCTTCATCGTGTCTTCTCTCGGTGGTGGAGTCGTTTAAAAAAAATCAAAATTCGTGTTGCTTTTTTTCTCGTTCAAAAAAAGCGAGACTCGGCTCTGGCGAGAACACAAAAATACGAGAGAACTCACTCATACATTTTCTTTCTTTCTTTCTCTCTGTAATAAAAACAACAGCGGCGTCCTCAACGACGGCACGAATAAGATGAAGTGCACGTTTGCGAAGGACGCGTTCGCGAAGGATGCAAGAGTGGTAAACTCTGGCGCGGTGGTGAAACTGACGGACGTCGTGTTTGAAAACACAAACGGAGGAGAAGCGTTGGTGAGAAAATTTTCGTTTGTGAATGAAAACGGTAGTCCCGAGTTTAAGACGCCAGGTGCGGGCGGGAAGACAGTTCCAGGTGTGGTGAATTCGAGACGCTCGCAACCGATCGCGAGTTTGAACCCGTATCAGCCGCAGTGGACGATTAAAGCCAAGTTGGTGGTGAAACAAAACACGAGGACGTATCGCAACGCCAGAGGAGAAGGGAAGGTTTTAACAGTGGAGTTTGTCGATAGCGAAGGGACAGCGATTCAAGCGACTCTGTGGAGAGAAGCCGTGGAAAGATACGAAAACGTGTTAGAGGTTGGTAAGTTGTATTACGTCTCTAAAGGGTCTTTGAGACCGGCGAATAGACAGTATTCGACGGTAAATAACGATTACGAGATGTCTTTGGACGGCAAGTCGGAAATCGTAGAGGCGAGCGAGGAGGAGCAATTGGAAAGTTCTGCGAAGAAGATATTCGAGAAGGCATTTGAGTTTGTGTCTATTGGCAACTTGGCGAAAAGAGTCAACTCGAAGAAACCGACGTGTGACGTGTGCGCGGTTGTCAAGTCGGTCGCCGATTTGAGTGCGGTGAAGCGTAAGTCGGACAACTCCGAGATTCAAAAAAGAGAGTTAACTTTGTGCGACGAGAGTTCAAACACGGTCCAGTTGACGTTGTGGAACGCGTTGGCGACGGAACAAGGCGAAAAGTTGAAAGAAATGACGAACCCCGTGATTATCGTTCGCTCGGTTCGCGTGACGGAATACGACGGCGTTTCTTTGGGGACGCTCGGTAAGTCCGAGATGCAAATCTTTGAATTGGACGAAGCCGCTAAGGCGTCGGTGGAAGAAGGTGACGTTCCAGAAAAAGTCATCGAGACTGCGAAATGGTTTAAAGAAAATGGCGAGACTGCGACGTTTAAAACCGCCGCGGAGGGTGCCGGTTTGTCCGTGCAACAAAGAGGCGGTAAACTCGCGCCGTTGGAGAGGCAAACATTGGTCGATTTTCAACCGGAGGAAATCCCGTCCGCCTCGGATAAGCCGAACATGTGCATCGTTCCGAGAGCTTCTATTTTAATAATAAAAGACACGACGCTGTGGTATTGTGCGACGCCGGAGGAAGGCAACAACGCGAAGGTTGAGGAAGAGAACGGACAGTGGTATTGCGCCAAGAACCAAAAGACGTATTCGACGTGCAAACGCAGATATATCATATCTGCTAAGGTTGCCGACGAGAGCGGAAATTGTTGGTTAACTATGTTCAACGACGACGGCGAGAAGTTGTTCGGCTACACCGCGGATGAAATGCACCAGTTTCGAGAGAACGATAACGATAAGTTTGAAAATATCCTCAAGGAGGCGCTCTTTAAATCCTTCACGTTCAAGTTGAAGAGCAAAGTCGAGGAGTACAACAACGAGAATCGCAGAAGAGTGCTGACGATGAGCATGAACCCGATCGATTTCGCGGCTGAGAGTCGAACCTTGTTGAGCAAGATGGGAATTGAAGCGTAAGAGAGAGTGAAGAGAGCGAAAGAAATAGAGAACGTAAGAGAGAGCGAAAGAGAGCGAGCGAGCGAAGGATCTCTTTCTCTCTCGACAACACATAAACTACCGTATATTTACTACTATTATTAATTAAACGCGTGCGCGTACACGTGAATTCATTCGTTCGTGCGTCGTGCGCTTCTTTCTTCGCTCCTCCTCGTATCTTTTCTTCTTCTTCTTCTTCTTCTTCGGATCACAAAAAAAGGGAGAAGAAAGAAGACGAAGTTTGAAAAAACGAGCCAAATAAAAATCCAAAACAAAGTGGAGTTGGAAAAAAAAAATACAGTCACCATTTTTCTCCCTCCATCCGTCGTCTTCTTTTTTGTTGTTGTCGACGCGCAAAACTCTCTTCGAAAGAGAGAACGCCTTTGTTGTTCCCGTCGCGAACGCGTTGCAAACGCCCTCGCCCGTGAGAATCGCGCGCACACCAATTAAGAAGTGCGAACGTAAACACGGCGTTGAAAAAGATGGGGTGCGCGTCGTCGAAAAGTGTTGAGCCTCCTACTTCAGAATTGAACGATGCTGCTGGGAGAAATGAGAAGAAGAATACTATACCGAACGCGGTGAGCGCAGAGACGAAAGATGAAGACGAAGAAGCAATCGTAATGTTCGACGCCAGAGAAAACCACCCGACCTTGGCGGTATTAGACGACACGCGAGCAAACGATATCGTATACGTGTATCTCCAGTCATTTCGTTTGAGACACCAAAACGGTGCACGTGCACACAAAGAAGAAGAGGACAAAGGACCGCCGCAACTGAGAGAGTACGTGTGTGAACTGATGATACGAAAGAAAACAGGAGGGAGAGGAAACAAGGAGGACGATACGAACGATTACAGAGATGAGTGGATCTCGTTAGGAACGAAAGAGTTTTGTTCGGGAGTGAGCGGGTCGTTGGTGCCGTATCTACCGAGAGCGAATTCAAACAAGAAGAATACTAACGATGCTACTAAAAATCTAGCTTCAATAATGAAACCGATGAATTGCGCGCCAGTGTGGCCGGTACCAGGTGCAGTGGAATTATCCACAGCGTTTAGGGTAAAAGTATTTCCGAAAGATAGAGTTGAAAAAGATGTAGACGTAGACGTAGCAAAAGAAAAAAGGGATGAAAGCGAACGAGAAACAGCAGTCGCAGCAACAACAAATACAACAGTAAATCCTATAATACAAGATGCGAAGAAGACGTTCTTGGAAGAAAGCGGGCGCGCATCGCCGGACCTCATCAAGAAAAGGATGGACGACAGTGTCGATACAGAAGATGAGGACGAACCGATGGAATCTTTATTGGTCGACCCGCGGTTGGATGAGATTTTCAATGAAAACAAAAAAAGCGATGGGTCGCTCGGGTGCGTCTTATTCACGCTCTCGACGCTTTTACCGCCAAAAAATGACCGCGAAACCGCTGAGAAGAAGGCAAACGAAGACAACAATACTAGCAATAGCACGCCAGCAGCGCCGCCAGTAGCAGAACCAGCTGCAGAAACAACAACACACGACTCGACCAAAAGCACGTTGGGCGGTCGCCGAGACTCGGGCGAACTCATCGTGCTGGACTCCAAAGTCTGTTACTTCGACGTTGGGTACCGAGGTGTGGTTTCCACTCTCGCCGCACCTAAGTTCACAGACTGTTTCGAAAACCAAGGCGTCGTCTTGGACTCCATGACGTGCAAAACCTATTGCAAAGAGATGAAATTGAATTCGAAAGCTATTCAGGCGTACACAAAGGGCGGATTTTTATCTGTTTTGAAACTGAAAAAGATGTTGGATACAAGTTCCTCGCCGCACGTGTCGCCATCGGGAACACCGAAACGATTGTCTTTGGACATTTTTAATCGCAAATAAAATGTTTCTTCTGAGTTTTGTTTTTGGTATGCGACAGTTGTTGTAAAGAAAACACACACACTTTTCAACAGCCATCTGCTCACTTTCTTCGATGTTTTAACTCTCTCGTACAATTTTACAAACCTCAAAACTGTTCAACTTTTGTTCGCTTCTGTTAAGACGATGACTTCACGATGCGCTCGCAAAAATTGGAACGAGACTTAAAGTCCTCATCTTTCATGACGCCAAAGTAGTTGATGAACGTTTGTACACTTCCGTTATTGTTGTTGATGTTGTTGATCTTCAATGGTCGTGCTCTAGGTGCTGTTCCGTCTTTATCGTTGATTTCTGGTTTGCCGTAATAGTCGAACACATCTTTCATTTTTCTTTTTAAAGAGCCTTTCATGTGGACTACGGCCGTCTTACTAGTGGCTCGACATCCAATGTTTTTGCGGCTATCGTCAAATGGTTTGACCGGGAACGTATGCGGCGGGTTGCCGTTGTATAAAAAACACGGCAAGAAACGCATGGACACGTGGCGACAGCGATATCCCTTTTCCTTGTTTTTCAGATTTTCAACGACATATCGGATAGGGGCAGAGGCATCCACATGTTTGCCTCTATCGTTGAATTTGCGGTCTTTAAACCGCTTAAATCGTCTGGCGATCCAGTTGGCGAGTTCTTGCTCCCAAAAAAAAGGACTCGAATCCGCTCGCTTTACAGGTTTTTCTGTATAAAAGAAAAACTCCAAAGCATGCAAAAAATAGGCGGAAAGCAAAGCCGCTTCTGCGATACGCTCTGCGTTGACGAAACGCACACCAAAATTGATAGGCCATTTCTTATTTGCACCGCTCGATCCGTCTCTGTACGTCCACGCCGCGCCGAATGTGTGCGGCACTTTCGTCTCTTCGTCGCGGAAGACGTTCTTTATCGATTTCGCGAAAATAATATCCGTCGAGTCCATGAAGACGATGTTGTCGCGCGTATGTTGCGCTTTGTGTTCGATTTCGTCGAATATGAATTGTTTCTCTGCCATGGCTCTAAAATATGACGTCCATTCTTTCGTATATTGGGCAAAGTCGTGCCGAAGCACTTCTAGAACATCGGCGGGAAAATTTTTCATTAAAGGCGTGAAATCCGTAAACATGTCAGTTAAAATGACCAATCGACACTTGTCGTGTTTGTTGATGGCGCTCATCAAAACCATCGTTATTCCCTCTACCTGCGCTTGCGACAGTTCGTGGTTTTCGTTATTGGCGATGTGGAAAATCGCAAACGTTATCTTAGCATTTTTCCTTTTGCTTTTCTTTGACGATTCTGGTGTTGTCGTGACGTCGTTGCTATCACTCCCGCTATCACTATCACCCTCTTCTTCTATTTCCTCGTTACTACTATTACTACCAATACTAACACCCTCGCTACTCCCTAAATAATACACAGCTTCGTTCTTCCCGTATACGCATTTACACGGCCGAGTAGGTCCTCTACCCGTCTCCTCTAAAGCCTCCGCGATATGTTTCGGTATGTACACCGGAGGTACTTTAAACGGCGGCTTCGGCGCCATCTCCGGGTCGTACTTCCCTGGAACATTTTCCCGTTCGTCCGGTCGTTTTTCACTACTTGTTGCACGACGCGTTGCACTTCGTTCTTGCCCTTGTTCTTCGTCTTCTTGTTCGTTCTCAAAGTCTGGTGCTGCTCTACTTCTCTTTTCTGTCGTCGTCGCAACGGTAAGCATTTCGTTTTCCTCTTTTCTCGAATAGACTTCTTCTTCTTCTTCTTCTTCTTCTTCTTCTTCGCGCGTTACCGAGGACGGTATTGTAGATGTATCATCATCATCATCATCATCA
>MDSZ01229507.1_pt1 | contig 23144 bp, 34 predicted proteins | sample 811201 | NCBI WGS metagenome assembly MDSZ01 (sample SAMN05326647, study PRJNA326480) | marine metagenome | isolation source: seawater | place: Indian Ocean: North | collected 2010
AAAGATGGTACGACATTTAATAGTTTGTATCATCAAGATCCAGACGATCCAAATCCAGTGAAAACTATTTTAGAGAGTCCATGGTATTCACATTTGCTTGAAGAAGATTGGACAAGAACAGACGATCCAAATGGATCACTACAACCAGCGAAATGTAAACAGATGTGTCACACTGAATTAGGTACTGGTATATTTGAAACAATGCGTAGGAACGAGCAAAATCTTGTTACTGGAGAGTACAGTGATGTAAACAAAATTCACGGATTAACTCCTCCGCAAGGTGGTTCGGGTTGGGGTAAAGGATCAGCCTTTCCTGTTGACCCTACAAAACAATTTAAAGTTGAAGATGTTGTTGCAAACGAAAATTACGATACAAATGAAAAAGGTAAAATAGTTGGAGAAAAAGACATCAGACTTTACAAATACTACAAAGAAGTAGAGCCAGGCAAATTCATTACGACCGAAGTAAAAGATGAACGTGGATATGAAAATATAAACGAAACTACTACTGTTGAAAAGCAAGATAAAGATGAGTAATGAAAAAAGACCAAACAATTTATCCAAAATGTCTTTTTAAGGATACACCAAAGGCCGCGTATCTTACACATGACGGCTATGTGAGGCCTTGTTGTTATGCTCACAGACATAACAAAATTGAAAAAGATGAACCATGGATGGTAGAGCTAAGACACAATCTTCGTTCTGGTAATAGTTTAGAAAAAATTTTTAGCACACCTGAATACAAAGATTTCTTTGAGCGTATGAAGAATGGAAAAGATATTCCTCGTAGATGTATCGAAGTATGCAGTAAACCACAAGACAAAGGGGTTGACTCAAGAAAAGAAAAGACAATAAACGGTAAGTTAGATTGGTCACGTGAAGAAGCCATTTACGTGGATGAATATAGAGTCCCTAAAAAATTACAAGTTGACGTTACTCACAGATGCAGTTTAGCCTGTTCTAAATGTAACAGATTTATTGACGAGTTCAAAGATCATTTATCTGGATTAATTTATAAAACAGGTCATCAGGTATTGAATAAGGTAGAATTAAGCATAGAAGATTTCGAAAAGATTTTTGAAGAAAATAGTGTATTACATACTCAAGGAGATGTTGATTTTACTGGAACATGGAGTGATGCAATATATCATCCAGATTTTTTAGCAATTTGTAGAGTAATTAAAAAACATGGTACTTCGATCAATATCAGTACAAATGGTTCTAGAAGAACAAAACAATTTTGGGAAGAGTTGTTTGACATATTAGATCCTCAACTTGATACAATAGTTTTTGGTATGGACGGATTAAAAGACACAGCAGATATGTATAGGAAATTTTGTCTATATGATGATGTGGTTACAGCTATGAAAATTGGTGCTGAAAAAGGATTTAAAAATAACAAATGGTCTTTTATTGTGTTTAATTTTAACCAACATCAAACAGCTGAAGCTCAGAAAATTGCTGATGACATAGGAATAAAATTTGAGCTAGTAAAATCACATAGATGGGATGGACCTGATGATCCTTTAATGCCGTCAAAAGAATGGTTACCACAATCTGTTATTGAGGAGTATAACCTATAATGCTAACAGCAGAAACATTAAAAGCAATACAAATTGAGATATCTAGTAATTGTAATGCTGGATGTTTAGAATGTGCTAGATGGGTTAATGAAGAATCAAAACAACAATTAAATCCAAAACTAAATTTTGGACACAAAGGTAATTTTCCAATAGAACTATTCAGAAATATTTTTCAAGCCGATAAACTAAAAAGTTTGAGAGGATTATTCTTTGATGGAAATTATGGAGATAGTTTAATACATCCTGATGCATTATTGTTTATGGAACATATGAATAAAGAATTTTTTACTGATAGAAATTTTATAATTGAAGTTAATTCAAATGGCGGATATAAGGATACAACATTTTGGTATGAAATGGGAAAGTTGTTTGCTGAGATGTATAAATTGAGTGATAACGATAGAGAAAGTTCAGTAGTGTTTGGACTTGATGGAATTGATAACGAAACACACGGAATTTATAGAAGAAATGTCGTATATGATAAAGTAATTGAAAATGCTCAAGCATTTATTAAAGGCGGCGGTAGAGCTGAATGGAAATATTTAGAGTTCAATCATAATTCACATCAAGTAGAACAGGCAAGAGAAACAGCAAAAAAACTTGGCTTTGAAAAGTTTTTTGTTAAGTCTACTAGATGGAAAGAAGCCGCCCACAGAACAATTGAAGGCAACAAGTCAGATCAAATTAGAGCATCAGCAACTAAAAAAGCTAAAGCAGTAGTAATAGATAGGATACCTGATTCTAAAAAAGACATTGTAGAAAAAGTTAGAAAAGAAATGGATGCTTATAATGATTACTACAATGAAGTACCGGTATCTTGTTATTGGAATTTTCGTAAAAGAGTACAAATAGAATATGATGGATTGGTATGGCAATGTTGTCATTTATCAGGTGTGTATGGATCGTCAGCTGGATTTTCTAAAAAAGAGTATCAATATTATGTTGATAAATTTGGCACTAGTTGGAATAACTTGCATGAGAATAGTTTAGATGCTATATTAAAGCATGAATATTTTAATGCTTTGGAAGATAGTTTATCAAATAAAATGACTGACAAAATAAACCCACGTATTAAAAGATGTGTTGAAAAATGTGCCCAGAGTGAAATATCACAACATCAATTTTTTAGACTTAACAATCAACACAAAGAAAAATTAAATGATGGAAACAATCCGGATGCCAACTAAATCAACATTTTGTCCTATACCTTGGATGTTTCAAGCCGTTCGTAACAATGGCGATGTTCGTATTTGCTGTCAAGCAAACGTTACGAAAAATCAAGGTGTAGTAAGACACATAGATGGAACATCTTATAATGCTGGTAAGCATGACATGAAAGAAGCCAGAACAGCAGACTTCATGAATGTTGTTAGAAAAAATATGCTTAATGGTGTGTGGAGTGATGAGTGTGGTAGATGTAAAAAAGAAGAAGAGTCTGGATTAAGAAGTAGAAGGCAATATGAACAACATTGGGATTTTAAAATCGAAGATGCATTAAAAGTAACAAACCCAGATGGTTCGATTAATCCAGATGATGTACCTTTAGTATACTATGATTTAAGATTTGGTAATTTATGTAACTTGAAATGTAGAATGTGTGGGCCTACTGATAGTCATAGCTGGTATGAAGATTGGTTACAAGTGTACGGAGGTGATGGTTTCCAAGATACACATGGATACGTTAAATTAGAAAAAAATACAAAAGGCAGGCTAGACACAAATGACTATAATTGGTTTGAGTCAGAGAAGTTTTGGAATCATATAGAATCTAATATACCTAATATGCAACACGTTTACATGGCTGGCGGAGAACCGCTAATGATTGAAAGACATTATGACTTTTTACAAAAGTGTGTTGATATGGGTCAAGCAAAAAAAATGACTATTGAATATAATACTAATATGACAAACTTACAATCAAGAGTTTTAGATTTATGGAAACATTTTAAAACAGTAAGAGTTGGTGCAAGTGTTGACGGAATGGGTAAAGTAGTTGAATACCAAAGACATCCAGCAAAGTGGCCTATTATTTTAAGAAACTTACAAACAGTAGATTCATTAGATAAAAATGTACAGGCATGGTTGGCTTGTACAGTAACTACTTTAAATGTATTTCATATACCTGAATTTATTAAATGGAAAATTATGGAAAGTAATTTTAAAAAAATTAATTCTAGTAAAAAATTACCAGTACTAACAATTCATGTTGCACACTCACCGGCAAGTTCTTGTATAAAGATATTGCCACCTGAAATGAAAAAATTAGTAAGAGAAAAGTATGATGCATTCAAAGATTGGGTAATAAGTGAAAAATTAGATCCTAATATTGAAGCCGCGGCCATACAAATTATTAATAATATTGTACAATTTATGATGAGCGAAGATCGTTCTGAAAAATGGAATTGGTTTATTGAATATACAAAACAACTAGATAAATTAAGAGATCAAACCATAGTAGACATTGTGCCTGAATACGAATCCTATTTTTAGGCTTTACTTTTCAAAAAAATATGTTATACTATGTAGATATGTGGTCCCTTCGTCTATCGGTTAGGACAGCGGTTTTTCATACCGCAAAGAGGGGTTCGATTCCCCTAGGGACTACCAAATAAAATAAATAGTATTAAAATAAAAAGGAAAAACAGAGTGGCAATCATAACAGAAAAAGTAATAGAAACAAAACACTGGTCTGATAAAACATTTACTTTTAAAACAACTCGTAAACCAGGAATGCGTTTTAAAAATGGTGAGTTTGTGATGATGGGATTAAAACACGAAGGCAAAAATATATTAAGAGCTTATAGTGTAGCATCAGCTAATCATGAAGAATATCTAGAGTGGCTATCTATCAAAGTACAAGATGGAGAATTAACTTCTAAACTACAAAATTTAAAAGTAGGCGACGAAGTTATTATGAATGATAAAGCTACTGGAACACTAGTAATTGATTATCTTAAACCAGGAAGAAACTTATATCTAGTATCAACAGGAACAGGACTAGCACCATTTTTAAGTATTATAAATGATCCAGAAACATATGAAAACTTTGATAAAGTAATACTTACACATACGGTACAACATCCAGACGAATTAGTTTATAGAGAAGAGTTAGAATTTTTTAACACTGAAAAAGAATTTTTTACACAAGGCAAGTTTTTATATTTTAATACATTAACGCAATCCGAATGGCCAAGAAAAGGAAGAATTACTAAATGGCTACGAGAAGGAACGTTATGGCCAGAAGTAGGTACAATGCCATATGATGCAAAACAAGATAGAATGATGATTTGTGGATCAATGGGATTAAATGAAGATGTGACAGAATGGCTAGAAAGTATTGGAGCAGTAGAAGGAAATACAACTACACAAGGTGAGTATGTTGTAGAGAAAGCCTTTGTAACAAAATGAAGAAACTAAAAGTATGGGGGAAGTCTAATTACATACACAACGTATGGGCAACCGGTGAGAATAAAAGTCATAAGTCTAAGGTATTAAAATGGTGTCCTATGGATACAGAAGAATTATATCAGTATAATATATCTAATAATAAATTATTAATGGAAAAACTAAACTGGATTGATAATGACATCACATATAGTTTCAATGAACATGGATTTCGTAGTGATAGTTTTGAAGAACATTGTACAATACTTACAAACGGCTGTTCACAAACTATGGGAATAGGATTACCGTTAGAAGATATGTGGTCAAAACAAATAGCCGAGAATTACAATACCAACTATCATAATTTAGCTGTAGCAGGATCAGACTTTCAGCACCTAGCACAAAGATCAGCTTATTGGTTACCTATAATCAAACCTAAGATTTATATTTTAAAAGAACCACCTGCTGATAGATTTAATTTCTGGAATGATGAAAACTTTGAAGTTAGCACAGCACACTATACTGAAAAAGAATTATTGAAACAAAGAACGTTAGTTGATATAGTTAGCAATGAAGCAAACACTGAATGGTATAGATATTCAGCATTGACGTTGATCGAAAATTTATGTAAGCAGTTAGATATTAAATTAATTGTGATACCTACAACTAGAATACATCCAAACAACAGTCAGTCTGAAACAGATTTAGCTAGAGATCTAGAGCATCACGGTCGTATTGAAAATCGTTATACGACAGAATGGATTATAAACAAAATGAAAGAAGAAGGTTATGAAAATTTTATTAACTGACATCGATGGAGTAGTATTAAATTGGTCTGATCATTTTCAAAAATATTTGAAACAATATTATCCAGATGTATCATTGTGGGATCCTACAACATTCGCACAATCAGATCAAACAGCAGATATCATAAAACATTATAACAATACCGCATGGATTGGGTTCTTGCCTCCTTTGAGAGATGCACAGGAAATATTACCAAAGTTTAAACAAGCAGGTTGGGAAATTATTGCTTGTACGTCAATGGGTACTGATCAATACGCAAACGCATTAAGAAAACAAAACATCGAGAGTTTATTTCCAGATGTGTTTGCAAGAATAGATATTATTCCATTTATGGAACCAAAAAACAAATGGTTATCACAATACAAAGGTAGTGGAGCAATTTGGGTAGAAGATAAATGGACAAATGCTATTGCGGGTGCTACACTAGGGTTAAATACATATTTAATGAGACATGAGTATAATGCAAGTCAAGATCATACTGGTGTTAAAAAAATTGATAATTGGATACAGTTATATAACGAAGTAAATTAAAACATGAAGAAAACATATAAAGAAATAACAAACTGGCAAAAATTTCAGTTAATGGGAAGACTTTTTCGTGATCGCAATGATGCAGGCCATGGACGTTGGTGGGCATCTTGTTCATGTTGTGGTTTTACTCCACGAAAAAATATGTCAGTTAAAAACAATATTGTTTTTTCTATTGCCAACAAAGATGATTACTCTGAATTTGATTTGAGTGAGTTATTAAATGCATTGAACAGCAGAATAAAATTTACTATATATGAAACTAAATTGTCTTTAGCCAAAGACGGTAAATCGTTAAAAGAAGATTATTTAGGAACAGCGGCCATATCTCAGTGTATTAAACTTTATATTGATGATAATCTAAAAGCATATGATTGGGCGACTTGTGAATTAACAGATGTTGTACCAGAGCCTGATGATAAATCTGATAAAATAGAAATTTTTGATGATGCTAAAGAATCACTTGCAAATGAATTATCCGCTGAACACCAATGGTCAGCAAGATTACTAGACCTTTATGAATTCGCTCAACTTCCTAGTAACAAAAATTGGGAAGAAATACGCAGAAAACTTTTCAAATGGAATGGAGCCAAGAAGCTTTTAGATAATGACTTTTTATCCCCAGATGGAGAAGTAACAGAAAAAGCACGAAAGATACTTTCATCTGATGATGAAATAACTAAATTTTTAATTGCTGAAAGACAAAAAAAAGTAGATGCTGGAAAAGTATCCAAAATTAGATTTAATCAAGCCAGTATAGTAACCAAAAAAAGAAAACACTTATCAGATATCGTATTCAAACAAATACTCAAAGATGCCAACGAATTTCTTAGAAAAGCACAATATGAAATCATTTCTGATTATTATGATGCAAATAAAGACAAAATAGCCCTAGTATGCTTAAATTGTGCCGCCCTTAAATCAAGGCGCAAGTTACCCAAACCATATAATTCCTCATTTTAGTAATAATTTTGTATAAAACTGGTTGACAGATCTGAGTTTTGTGTTAGTATTATAATATGAATAAGGCAAATAAACTAGAAAAAACTACAGAACAATGGAAATTAGTTTCAGAGCATATCCATGATTCTGATCCAAAAGTAGTAGCAAAACAAGAGAGGGAGACTGTGTTGGGAATTGAAGAAGTAAAACCTGCGAAAGTAGAAATTGAAAAAGTTAATGCGTTATCAATAGCTTGTGAAATCTTTGACAAACAAGGATATATCAAGCAAGATGACGTTGTACAAGAATTACAAGATAAAAGTAAAGACGTTCCATTAGGAAGTGGAGTAAAACTTTCTAAGAAAGCTAACAAAACTATATTGTTGGATTTGTTAGGAACACAATACACTACCGATAGACATGAATCAATAGACGGCATTGAAGAAATGGTATCTTATCTTACTTTTAAAAAGCTATCTGGAGATATTACAGATTATGAAAATCTGGTGTCTCAAATTTTAGAAAAAGATACAATACATTTAAGAGATGTTGGAGTGGTAGCAAGTGTTCCTTTGATGTACTCAAATTATCAAAGAAATGAAAAACGAAAAAATGCATATCAGTATCATCAAGAACATAGTAAACATCAAGGAATGGTTGGAGAAAAGTTCTATGGTGCAGTTAAATTAATGCAAAAGTATCATCATGTAAGTAAAGATTTTTACATCTATACATTTGTGTTAGATAATAAACATATTCTGAAATGGCTAACAGGCAAAAATTTTGAAGAGTTCGATAAAGGATCTAAAATCAAATTGTCTGGTGTTGTCAAAGCACATAACACTACAGATTATTATGGTAATGAGACTGTATTAACTCGTTGTAATTTAGTAAAGGACATCTAATGCAACCTTGGAATATCATACAAGAACTTGAAGCAGACAACAGTCGTTTAAAAAAAGAAGCAATCATTCGTAGAGAAAGCGATGCAGACAACACTAGATTTTTTAATGGTGTATGTATGGCACTTGACGGGTTTAGAACATTTGGAGTTCAAAAAGTACCTGTTTCTAAACAAGATGGAAATGGCATTACTCAGACAGAGTTTGATGACATAGTTAGACAGCTAGAAGATAGAACACTAACTGGTAACGATATGCGTGATGTCATACAAGACTTATGCAATAGATCTAAAATGGAACAATGGAATGATTGGTATCGTAGAATATTGATCAAAGATCTCAGATGTGGAGTGACTCATAAAACTATCAACAAACACTCAGATAACAAAGTACCTGTATTTGAATGTATGTTAGCAGATGATAGTAAGAAACATGAAAAAAAATTAGTAGGAGAATGTTTAGTTGAACCTAAACTAGATGGTGTTAGAGTAGTTGTAATTTGTGACATAGATAAAGATGAAGTGAAACTATTCAGCAGAAATGGTAAAGAGCTATCAAACTTTCCTGAAATCAACAAGCAGTTTGATGATATGTTAGATCAAATGTCAGAGAGTATGGTATTTGATGGAGAAGTAATGAGTGATGACTTTCAAACATTGATGCGAGAGATACATAGAAAAGGTGGAGCAAAAACAAAAGATGCAGTACTTAACTTGTTTGATTGTATGCCACTTTATAATTTTCAAGACGGTAGTTGCGTAGATCCTTTGCACAAAAGAAAAGAAATGTTAGAAAGTTTTAACTATGGACCAAATATTAGTTTAGTTGAGTATGTTAAAATGGATTTAAGTGATGAAGACGGACAAAAGCAGTTTGCCGATTATAACAAGATATGTATAGATAAGGGTTTTGAAGGCATAATGGTAAAACCAATTAATGGTGTTTATGAATGTAAAAGATCATCATTGTGGTTAAAAGTTAAACCTTTTATTGAAGTATCCTTGACGGTCAAAGATGTAGAAGAAGGTACAGGCCGTAACGTGGGCAAACTAGGTGCTTTGATAGTTGAAGGAACAGACGATGGTAAGTTTATTAAAACAAATGTAGGATCAGGTTTAACTGATGATAATAGAGATAAGTTTTGGTCTAGTAAAGAAAAACTTATTGGACAAGTAGTAGAAGTTAGAGCAGATGCAATTACGCAAAATCAAGATGCTAAAGATGAATACAGTTTAAGATTTCCACGATTTCTTAGATTTAGAGGATTTGAGCCAGGTGAAAAAATATAATACCACAGTAAAAGAAGTATTGACACAAAAACCTAAAGGTGTTTTTATCTATAGGATTATGTATAATGATACTATTCCTCTTTATGTTGGTATGAGCTTAAAAGATCTACAGGCTAGATTTAAAACACACATAGCCAAATTCTCTGGCTATAAAAAATATCCAAACAGACCAAAATGTATGGAAATGGTTTTTGAACATACTGATTTAAACTTCAAGTGCATTGGAAGACAAGTGCATGGATTTAGTCAGATAAGAAATATTTTTAAGAAACATAAAATCAAATTTGATTTTCTTAATGCCAATGTTAGACTAGAACAACATTATTCTGAAGCATTGTCCGAGTATGGTACAGAATTGAGCAAAGACAAAGTATGGCCATTAACAAACAAATTTATTATAGAACAATTAGAAGATAAAATTTTACAAAAAGAAGTTCCGTTGGCTAATGATGAAACAATACATCTAGCTGAAAAAAGACTAGGATTTTAATGGGAGAAAATTATAATGAGAAATTGGATGATTGATACCGCGACTATTCTTTTTGACGACACAAAGAATGATCTCCGTGCATTACCCAAAACAGTTAGATTGCAAATTCTGACCGTATTGAGTTTTGTTTGGTCGACAGCATTCACATTGTATATCTGGGGAATAATGAGACCAGATATTTGGACAGGATTAGTTGTAGGACACCTGGCAGTTATATTTGCCGTCTATTACACATTCAAACAATTCCATGGTGTTAAAAAACAGATATATGACTTTGGTCGTTACCACTCATATGGTAGAGCAAGAGATTATATAATTCATTGGAATAAAAAAGGAGAACCAATTAAAGTAAAATTACCGGATAATGATCCAGGAGGAGAACACGTATAATGGGAAAACATATCAAAACGGCTATGGATGTAAGGTTTATAAATTCACTTGCTATAGAAGTATATAAACTAGATCCAGATAATAAAGTTTTAAACGAACTAATGAACCTACCAAATTATGAAGGCGGTGAATTAAATAAAACAATCAAACAATATGTAAAAATAAAGAATGCCGAATAACAGAGAAAAGAAACTTAATGAATTTGATATAGAAGCAAAAACTTCTGGTGGTGCTGTATTTGAATTAGGAGTAAAAACTTCTAAGCACGATAAAGCAGTTAGAAGAATAGCACAACCACTTATGGACAGATATTGGAAAGACAAAGGTCAAGACGTGACCACATTACATAGAGTATATAGAGTAGCAGAATATTTGTTAAAAAGGAGTAAAAGGCACAAATGAGATATATTGATTGGATTAAAAAACAAATTAAGTTTCTAGGATTATCTAATGTGATAAGATTTCCAATTGAGAAAAGGCTAGAACAAAGTAAAAAAATAACACACCAAGTTTGGTATATCCCAAGAATGGAAGACGAATTACCTATTGCAAGTTTTAATAATTTAGAAGATGCAATTCAGTTAATGACTAAGATCAAAAAACAAAGACCAAAAGCATTTCCACATCATTATATATGGGATGTAAACAAGAAAGAAAAATATGACAAACATAGTTGACTTCAATAAAGAGTACATAAGAAGAAAACAAAAAAAAGTAACTGATATGAAATCAAGAACAAACAAAGTTTGGAGATTAATCATAGAAGATATTATTGTAAGGTTACAAGACGAAGGAATAGAGATCAATGAACAAACACAATACGAGTTATTGCCAGCAGTGAAAATCATTGAATCTATTTTATATAAACACAATAAATTAGATCATCCTTACAAGGAATCTTTAGAACAATTTATAAAGGCATTATATGACAAAAAAGTACATACACGTTAATCAACATAAAATTAGGAGTAATAAAAAAAATGGGGAAAATGAACCTGTTATCACTATTAAACATGGCAGTAGAAATACATATTGTCATGCCGTTAAAATACATGGCGATAGTATTGTTCGTTATGGTGGTAATGATAAGCCTATCCTTTCATGCGGTGCTAGGGTTGTTATAGAAACTGAAGCTGAAATTGAGGTCATAGATTAATGTTTCAAGTTCCTTTTCTACAAAAGAAGTTAGACATTGACGTTAATAAAATAGTTAATTCAATTAGAGATCATGCACAGACTTTGGAAAATCCAAATCCATGGCCTCATAATTCCACAGTGATCTCATCTTTATCAGACAACACTTGGTCCGATCAAGAGTTGTTAGAAGCGATGAAACCAGTGATAGAAGAATATCTAACTGAATGGATTGGAAGTAATAAAGCCCTTACCCAATGTCATATGTGGTATAACGTATACAATAATTTGTTTCAACAAGAACAACATGGCCATTCTACAGTAAATTCATTGGCTTCTGGTGTGGTTTTTTTGCAAATGCCAAAAGGATCAACAGCAAACACATTTATCAATCCAATGAAATCATTGTTTGATCATTGTGCATATAAACAAGAATTAAGCTATTATACGCCACCGGTTGGGCCAGGAACCATAGTAATATTTCCTCCATGGCTCGAACATAGAGTACAAAAGCAGAATATTCAAAATACCAGGGTAACCGTTGCGTTTAATGTACTAAACGCCTAATCATATAAAAACTAGTTATTATAAATACAAGTGTAATGAAAAAAGACACTTGTACAATTATTGATATTACACATATAATTGAGCAACGAAAGATCAAAGATATAATACAAAAGCAATTATATGATCTGGGTTTGGCACAATACTTCGTTTCTGACTGTTCTGTAGAATTTGTTGAAGGCGAGGCTAGGTACTCAGGAATGATAGTTTCAAGAGATACTGGTAGAATTGTACATCTGGATGAAAATTTAGATGTGGCAATTACTTTATCTGAGCTGAATTAAAGTTGTTTTTTATAAATAGATTATATAGTGTTTTAACAAGACTAGGAAAATTCCTAGACTGTACTAGTTAACAGACTTGATAGGACAAAATGGCAGTAACGTATAATATTAAAGGTACAACGAATACCTCATTCAAAGTCGGTAAGCAGGGAACTGGTACGGCTTTTCTTAATACCCTATCCGGTGACACAATAGCAGTAACATCTAATCTTGCAGTAGACACAAATACTTTATACGTTGATGCAGTAAACAACAGAGTTGGTATAGGTAAAACAGATCCAGGATTAACATTAGATGTTGCTGGAACACTAAACGTATCGTCATATATTGTTTCAAGTACATATATGGCCACAACAGAATTCAAACCAAATGTAAATGATGGTGCTGTATTAGGTACATCTTCTTCGGGGTTCTCAGATTTATATCTAGCCGATGGCGCCGTAATTTACCTTGGTAATGATCAGGACACTACTATCACACATACCCCAGACACAGGTATAACACTTAATAATAATTTAACAGTCAGTGGTGATTTAACAGTACAGGGTACAACCACAACAATTAATTCAAGTACTATTGACGTACAAAATTCTTTTAGATTTGAAGGTGCTACGGCAGATGCACACGAAACGATATTAACAGTTGAAGATCCAACGGCAGATAGAACAGTTACAATTCCGGATGCCACAACGACACTAGTAGGTACAGATACAACACAAACACTTACAAACAAAACATTGACAAGTCCAACAATATCAGGATCATTGTCAGATCTTTCTATTGCTAATACATCAACAGGAGATTCACTTTTATTAACCACGACAGAAGATTCAAGCACAGCAGGACCAGTTCTTACTTTAAAAAGAAATAGTGCCAGCCCGGCAGATGCTGATTACATGGGTCAGATTAAATTCAAAGGTGAGAATGATGCAGATCAAGAGATTACCTATGCCAAAATAACTGGTAAAATTTTAGATGCTTCAGATGGTACTGAAGATGGTATGTTAGAGTATGCTTTTATGAAAGCTGGATCACAAAATATATCAGGTAGATTTAGAAGTGATCAATTTCAATTATTAAATGGTACAAGCCTATATATTGGTACAGGTGGTGATATAACATTTGAAGGTGCAACAGCAGACGCACATGAAACAACTTTAGCAGTAGCAGATCCAACATCAGATAGAACAATTACTATTCCAGACGAAACAGGAATATTAGTTACAAAAGATTCTGTAACAGGAATTATACAATTACCTGTTGGCACGACAGCAGAAAGGCCAACACCGGTAGCTGGAATGGTTAGATTTAATTCAACAACAAAACGATTTGAAGGTTACAATGGTATTGAGTGGGTGAACCTAAGTCCAGTACCAAGTGACTTAACACCATTTACTGATGGTGACTTTGTAACAACTCCAGGAGACTTTGGAGGACTAACGTAAAATAAATAGATTAGGAGAATAAAATTATGTGGAATACAATAAAATATGAAATACCTGAAATGCTTGACAACTGGAGAGTTATTCCAAGATTGTTAATTTTTATGTATGCAGTGGTATTTTATCAAACAATGAATTGGTTTATGCTATTAGAAAATCCAAATAATGCACAGGCAGGTTTTGTATCAGTGATAGTTGGTGCAGGTGCGGCCTGGTTTGGTTTGTATGTAAACTCAGGTTCAGGTAAAAAAGTAAAATTTGAAACATCAGATAGAGGAAGTAAATCAAGTTAATGTCACCAGATCTTAACACATTGTCAATGGATTTAACAGGTATGCTATTACCATGGATAGCAGTATTGATATCTTTAGTAGTAGCAATTTGGTTTAAAGACTTTGCTACAGGATTAGCAAAAGGTTTAAAATTTAAATTTGATCCAGCTTTTAATGAAGGCGATGAAGTATTACTCGACGGCGAGTTAGCAATGATAGTTAAGATTGGTGTAAGACAAACTGTGTTTGGTGTTTACTCAGAAAGAGGATATACATGGAGATATGTTCCAAATGAAAGAATACCTTATTTGAAATTAGAAAAAGTAATCAAGAAAGATTTACACATAGACACAGAAGAAGAAAAAGCACAAAAAGTTAAATCATTAATTGATAAAGTACAAGACGAAGAAATTGCTAAAAACAAAGAAGCAATTGATAGGTTGACAAAATAAAGGACAATATTATGCATATTAGATTTCAATTTGAATCACAACTAGATGAGAACACACTAGAAGATTTATTTGATACAGTAGCAACAATTTTACCAGAAGATTTATATACTGAACAAACAGTATTGGTTAATGGTGTTGAAAGTAGCCATAATTTGGTTTACCATGTTTCCAATGATAATCATTGTTACGATTTACCAGTTACTAGAGAAGTAACGGTAGATGAGGCCAAAAGTATGTATTCAATATTGGACAATGCTATCCAAGGTGACTATATGTTGGAATTTCCAGCCAAACTGGATGAGTTGGAAAATCGTTATAATTTCCAATCTTTTGAAGGAAATACCCAAGAAGGAAATTTAGACTAGACAAACGCCTAAGTTGTGTTATAATATACGCATATGACACAACATTTAATGATCGATTTAGAAACCCTAGCTACCACAATTGATGCCAATGTATTAACTATTGGAGCAATCAAATTCAATCCTCATGAGGATTATAAATCTTGGGAGTGGGGAAAGTTTCCTGAAGTTCAAACTTTTTACAGAAGAATAGATCCAGAAACAGGTACAAACATTGGTTTACGAATGGATGATGAAACACTCGAGTGGTGGAGTAATCAAGCGGAAAGTGTCAAAGCAGAAGCATTTAATGATAACGACAGACATACTATATCGGATGTTTTTCGTGATCTTTACAAGTTTGCTTTGCCTTGCAAATATATTTGGGCTCATGGCGTGGCTTTTGATACTGTTATTTGTGAACAGATATTTCATAAGCTAAAAAGAGGAGCTCCATGGATGTTTTATAATCTTAGAGATACAAGAACACTATTTGGTTTATCAGATCCAAAAATGCCAGATGCTCAACATCACCACGCATTATATGACTGTTGGAGACAAATAATTGGTGTACAAAACATATACAAAGACTTAAACATTCCTGTCAAGTAAAAGCTGTAGCTTGTAATAAATACTCGTATATAATCGTAATGAAGGAGATTACAATAAAAATTGTAAGGATATACAATGGCAGGAATTGGAAGTGCAGTATACGAACCTGGTAGAAAGAAGACTACTTCACAAGGTAAACGTAGAAACTGTAAGAAGAGCTCGATGAACAAACACAAGAAGAGATCTTTTAAACCATATAACGGACAAGGAAGATAACAAGTGAGAGCTACAGATTTTAATACAGCCGTATTCGCTTTTGGCAGGATGAATCCTATAACTATAGGTCATGCTAAACTTATTGACATGGTTAAGCAACAACCTGGTAAGCATTATCTATTCCTTACACATACACAAAAGCCAAAAACAGATCCTTTAACGTTTGATCAAAAATTAGCATTTGCTAAAGATACATTTGATAATATTACAGTAGGTGATTCATCTGTCAAAACAATCATACAAGCCATGCAAAAATTAGAATCATTAGGTTATGTTAATGTAATTCTAGTTGCTGGTTCTGATAGAGTAGAACAATTTAAAAAGTTACTAAACACTTATAATGGTAAAGATTATAATTTTAAAAATATTAGAGTAGTTTCAGCAGGAGACAGAGACCCAGATAGTGAAGGTGTTGAAGGAGCGTCAGCATCATTGGCAAGACATCATGCACAGAAAAAAGACTTTGAAAGTTTTAAATCAATTGTGCCGGGCGATGAAAGTAAAGTTAAAAAGATTTACAAAGCAGTTCAACAAGGAATGGGTATAACTGAAGTAATGGGTTATGCAACATACAATCCAAAAAGAACAACCATTAAACGTAAGGTCAATCCAGAAGACAAATTAGATACTAGATCAATGCAACAAAAGATTGCTGATAGAAGAAAAGAATTAAGTAAAAAATATTCCAGTGAACCAAAAGACTGGAGAAGTTTAAAATGGGTTGAAGGTATGAGTGAAGCAGTAACAGGTGCAAAAGTTTATGTTGACATGGACGGAGTTATTGCTGATTTCTTTTCAGCATTAGCAAAATTTAGAAAAGTTAAACATTGGAAAGATGATGCAGAAATGAGTGTGGAACAATCAATCAAAATGATTGCAGGAACAGACTTCTTTTCAACACTACCAGTTTTTCCAACATCTAGACAATTAATTGATACAGTTAAAGCATTCACTGGAGGTGAGTGGTATATATGTTCGTCACCATTAAGGGGGGATCATGAAAATTCAAAAAATCATAAAGTGTCTTGGTTGAAAGATAATAATTTTGATCCAGCAGGAATAATTATTACAGGTCGTAAAGAATCATATGCAGTTGATAAAGCAACAGGCAGTCCTAATATCTTAATAGATGATAAACCTTCGAATTTAGATAGATGGAAAGCCAAAGGTGGAATTGGTATTAGATATCAAGCAAATCAAGATAGTGTTGGCAAAGTTGCTCAAGCTCTGCAATTCATTAAGCAAACTGATTTAACATCTGTTGCAGAAATTAATAAAGCAATTGAAACGAGTTCATATTCAAAAGTAACTGAAGGAGACTTAATTCCTTTTCCTGATAATACAGTTGTTGTTGATATAGATAATAAAAATGATTATTATCAACTAACAAAAGATATGTCATCATTAGATAAAGCAGATAAAAAGAAATATGGTAAAAAAGGAAAACCAGATACACTAATTACTTTTCAAAGTAAAGACATAAAAAATAACGTATCAAAAAATATTAAAAAGAATACTGGTATGAAAGTAAGAGATACTAAACATTCAGTACTTTATAATAATCCAGGTAAAAGTAAAAAAGTAAAAGTAAAAGAACATGGCGGTAGAGTTGTTAAAGGTATAAACACTACAATTGATGTTGGTCCAGATGCTATTAAAAAACAATCAGCAAAACTAGGATTTAATGTATCTAAAGATGGTGTCCCACCTAGATTAAAAATTAGTCAGGCAATTTTAGGTGAAGGATTGCCTTTCCAGAATGATGATGGCAAATACAGTATGTTAACTTTACCCGGAACTAAAAAGTGGCAACAAATGAAAAAAACATCTAAACCAGGAACTGAGGAATGGTTTAAAACTTGGAAGTCAATGCCTAACTTAACTAAAGGCAGAAAAAACCATTATATGTTGCCAGTCAAAGAAATGTTAGAATTTATACAAGAAACAAAGCATTCAATAAAACAGTTATCTAATGAAGATGCAAAAAAATTGTATAATATAGTAATGGAAGTTTCAAAAGATCTTTCGTAAGTTTTCCTCTTTCAAATAAATAGTAATATGAAACAGACAGTAAAAAATTTCTTCACGAACGTGTTTAACTGGATAAAAAGTTTATTCGCAAAGCAAACTTATGAATTAACTATTAAGCATATGGAAAAAGTTAGTGTTTTTACTATAGACAGGGTAATAACTTTAAATCAAAATACAGCTTCATTTAGAACACTTGATGGTGAAAAACATACATTAAAAAGTGCAGACAAAATGAGTTGGCATCTAAGAAAGGTTAACAAATAATGCGTATCATAGAAAAGGCAGATAAGATTGTTAAGTTAACTCAGGATCAAGTAATTCAAGCATTAGCCAATTATTTAGATGACAATGATATGTTAAAAGAGCATGAAGTAGAAGGCAAAATGATGTACAAAATGAATGATGATGCTAGTATTACTATTGAATTACATTTCACGGCGCCTACAAATCACTAATCTACCCAATTTACGTTCGTATGAATACTAAATAGTATTATGAGATACGTTGAACTAATAGAATCCATGTCATTTTCAGCAGGACACAAAGACCCAAAGAGTGGATATTGGGACTCTCTTACATATTCTGGTGATGTGTATGCTCCAGAGTTTTACAAAAATACTGAAAAATACATGAATACTGATGAACCGGCACCAAAAAATCCAGATTACAAACCAGAATTAGATTTAACATTATCAAACGCAAGTATGCGTGAAGTATTTCGTGAACTAGGATATCCTACAGATTTAGAAGACAGAGCACCATTTCCAATTGATGAATTTATTGCTAGAACTACACAATGGTTGCAGAAAGCTATTGGTAAACCATCTCCGGAACAAAAACCAGAAATTGCTAAAGGACAATATGGTGCAACAATGATCAGTGGTGGAAAGCCAGAAGGATATTTCAATAGAGTGATTAAAGATATGAATCATATAGCTAGAGTTGGCAAGTCAAAAGGTGCAACTCATGTATGGGCATCATAGGTAAATATTAACATGAAACTAGATAATTTGTTTGAAACTAAAGAAAATTCTAAAAAGCCAAATCCGGTAGCTAAAGCTATGACACAAGATCCACAATTTAAGTCAAAAGTAGTACCAGATAAAAAGAAACAAGCCAAAGCTGGTTATCAAAAACACAAAAACAAGTTAGAAGAGTCAATGACTATTGATATTAATGGCCCACAAGGTAATGCTCACTATATTTTGGGTGTAGCAAAAAAACTTTCAGATGCGATGGGCAAAGATTGGAATACTATCCAAAGAGAAATGCAAAGTGGAGATTACAGAAATCTACTACAAACATTTGATGAGTATTTTGGTGATACAGTAGAATTAAAAAATGCTGAACCTTATTTCGAAGGCGGATACGAAGGCCAATCAGAACCAACATATCATATTTTTAAAGGTGCTGATGTTAATGATGTTAAAAAAACAATAGCACAAAAAAATATACCAGCTGACGCAGAGCAGTCAGATCAAGGAGTCAAGGTTCATACGTACGATACTGATAGAAAATCAGTTGCAAAAGAATTAGGTATCAATGAAGGAAAACCAAATTGGGGAGCTTTTCCGGATAGCGGAAGAATGTTAACAGAGTCGTTGCTTTCTTCGATAGTAAATGAAACAGTAGATGAAGCAGGTATGCCAGCATCAATTATCAAACATAAGATGAGACTTGCTGATATGACAGATCAAGAGTTTGCTGATAGGCATGGTGACAAAGATGAAACAACATTACGTCAAATGGCATGGAGACATGGCTATGGAGAAATGAGTCCACACTATTGGAATCGTGTACAAAGAGCAAAATCTCAAAATGAAGAAAATCAACTTGAAGGTTTGACTTTTGAAGATATTAAACCTTATGTGTCTATGTACAGAGATGATAAGACTGGTAAGATGACATATGATGTATTAGACAGAAATGGTAATTCAGCTTTCAAATCTACAGATTCAAAAGAAGCAATGGAATATTTCAAAAACAATTTTAAAAGACTTAAAAATACTGAAGAGTCAGTTGATCCACCAAGATTTGATAGAGATGCTAAAGAAGAATTGGCTAAAGAAATTTATGCAAACAATGAATACTACCAGAGTGAATATGATGATTGGGAAGCATTCATGAACTCAGATGATTTTGAAGAAGAAAATGACAGATTGAGAAGTAAGTTTGAAGACATCAAAGATTATGATGACAAAGATCCTTTCCATATCAAACAGCAAAAAGAAAAAGAAGAAAAACAAAAAGAACTAGATAGATTAGTAAAACTTGCAGGAATGGGCGGAACAGCATCAACAGATGAAGCTACACAAGATATGAATAAAGTACATGGTGGTGGCACAGAACTTACAACACCAACAGCACAAAAAGATATAGCAAAAGCTGTACAGCCAATGAAAGGCATTGTGGGTGCAAAAGGATCAGCACAGCAAACAGCAACAGGATTAGACACCTTAGCAAAAGGTGATAGACTCTCTAACCCAGCACAAATAAAAGCAGTTCAACCTTATGTGAGTTCGATTGCGAAGGCACTTACAAATCCTCAGACAAGAACACAAATGAGGAACATAGTTAAAAAGGTTCAATAACATGGATCTTGATGCTCTTAAAAAACTAGCTGGTATTACACCTACCAAACCTCTTACGTCATTGAATATAGATCAAGCAATAGCTGAACGTAGAAGAGAAATGATGAAAAATGTTATGAAAGAGTCACGTGAAGAAACTTTAGAGTTACAGAAATTACCTTACAAAACATCTGAACTAGCACCAGTATTATCAAAAGAAAATGTTGAATACCATTACAATATTTTAAGTGCTGGTTATGTTAATAGATATAATAACAAAGAAGGTGATGCAGATTTTAATTATGGTGGTGCAAAGTTACACAATTTATTTTGGCAACAACTTAAACCAGCAAAACAATCATCAAATTACGATGGATATGCTAAACAAACAATTGATGCTAACTACGGAGATCTAAAAGGATTTACAGAAGCATTAGTTAAAGAAGCAATGACGATTCAAGGTAGTGGCTGGGTTTACATGACAAAAACAGGCACAATAAAAACAACACCAAACCAATCTTACAAAACAGAAATTTTAATGCCAATTGATATGTGGGAACATAGCTTCACAGATTATATTCCTGCCAAAGATGCAAAGAGTAAATACATTGAAGGCATTATTAAATTAATAGACTGGGATGCCATAAACAGAAGGTTAGAAGTATGAAACTAGAAGAAATGATGAATACTGAAAAAGATGATGTCAAAAAGATATTAGACAGACACAGTATTAAAAACATAGACGATATAGAATATGGTTCAGATGTATATGATGAATTATTTGATTATTTTTCAAACTCAGGTGAAATGCCATATGGTGTTATGAAAGCAAGAACTGGTATGCCAGATGAATGGATTGCTGACAGGATTAATGATTTAGAAATTTTAGAAGAAAGTGACATAGATATTAGAAAGTTATTATTGGACATTTCTTCTATGAAAAATAGGATAGGAGAATTACCTATAAGTGATGACGCAAAAACATCGGCCTTGACAGCACTCGGACAGGTAGAAGAAGACATAGCACAAGAAATAAAAGAACCATTTCCAGAAGCAGACGAAATAACAGTAGAAGATGATCAAAATTTTTATGAAGAATTTGGATGGTTAGGTTATCCTACTGATGAATTATGGGAAGCAGAATATAGAGGACGTAAAGTAAAACTTAATAAACCAATGAGAGGTGATGTTAAGAAATTTAAAGTTTATGTCAAAGATCCAAAAACAGGCAACGTTAAAAAAGTAAACTTTGGTCACGGTGGTACAAGTGCTAAAAAACTTGGACAAAAGACTATGAAAATTAAAAAGAATATACCTTCTAGACGTAAAAGTTTTAGAGCAAGACACAACTGTGAAAATCCAGGACCTAAAACGAAAGCAAGATATTGGTCTTGCAGAGCATGGTAATATGAAAATCAATGAAATTTTGAATCCAAGATTAAAAGAAGATGCTTCAGCTGGTGCTACAGCAAGTGGTAATATAGCGGCAGTCAATATGCCATTGTTTACCGCTAGAAGAGGTAAAGCACATCATAAAGCGGCAAGACAAGCAGTTGACCCTAGAGGACACATATTTAAAAGAGAAGCTCTAACTAAAGCACCATACAAAATGGGATATAGTGCAGATACTTTAGCTTACACAAAGAAGGTAAAAGATATCTATCCTACTAAATAGTATTGAGCAAGAGATAAGCAGGCTAACTAAGGAGAATAGAATGAACAATAAAGACGTTGATGGAATTCTAATGCGTAAGTTCCGTGAAGCAGTGATTGACCCAGACATGGCGACTCACGATCATGAAGCTTCAATGGCTAGAGGTCAGCTATATCATATTGCCAAAGATGCTATGACATTAATTCAAAGAATTAAAAAAGGTGACAACCTTGAAGGTTGGGTGGCATCAAAAATCACAAAAGCAAAAGAAAATATATCTGTAGTTGCAGACTACATGGAATCTCAAGCTACCGTAAACAGCGAATCAGAAAAACAATCAATTGACAAAGAATAATTAATATTGTATTCTATTAACTATGCCGCTTTAGCTCAGTTGGTAGAGCAACTGATTTGTAATCAGTAGGTCCGCGGTTCGAATCCGTGAAGCGGCACCAGGGTTACCATATTCCTCGGTAGCTCAGTTGGTAGAGCAGTTGACTGTTAATCAATTGGTCGCAGGTTCGAGTCCTGCCCGAGGAGCCAAAAAAAGGATTGACAGATGACACTTATTATAAACGTTATAGATAGACAAGGAAAAAATCATAAAATTGAGACGTTTGAAGGCCAAGCAATAGCTCAGGCAATAAGTCAACATATCAAGCCAAGAGAATTTATGATATGTGGTGGTTGCTGTGCTTGTGGAACCTGTGCTGTTGATATTGATAGAAAAGGTGAATTACCTAAAATGGATATTGATGAAGATTCATTATTAGACACAGTTGAAAGGACTCCAAATAGTAGGCTGAGCTGTCAAGTACCAATGACAAAAGAGTTAGATGGTATCACAGTAAAAATTATATGATTAAATCATTTACTGTTTTTGCACCTCAACGATCTGGAACTAATTTTACAGAACATCTTATAACCCAAAACTTTAAAGACATTTATTGCCACGGACCTATAAATGATTATGCGTGGAAGCACGAACCAAATGCAAAAAGAATTTATAGCAATTATCAAGAATATAGAAAAGAATTAAAACAGCATCTACATTTAGTTGTAACAAAATACATTTACAAATGGATAGAAAGTATACAACGTAATGCTGTTGATATTGTTATACGAAGACCAGAGTTATTAGATATATCATATTGTAGTTCACACGAAAAATTAAAGACAGAAAACAATATGCAAGTGCCTATATCTTGGGTAGTTGGTGAAATAAATTTAATTGAACTTGTAAAGTTATGGAATGAG
>MDSZ01156363.1_pt1 | contig 23141 bp, 27 predicted proteins | sample 811201 | NCBI WGS metagenome assembly MDSZ01 (sample SAMN05326647, study PRJNA326480) | marine metagenome | isolation source: seawater | place: Indian Ocean: North | collected 2010
AGCCTGTAAAACAAAAAAATGGCAATCTAAAAAAGAAGCATATGTTCTCTAGAATTAGTTATACACTTCAGCCGGTTCAAAAAGAATCAGTATGGGAGGGTGTGATACAACAAGATTCTATGTGGGCTTATCCTGAATATGGCTCAATTAAGATGAACTTAGAAGAGGTACATCGCGATTATGGTCGTTTTAAAAAGAGGGCAAAGGAACTTCAAAAATGGATAAATGAGGAGTTTTCAGAAGAAAAACAGCTAGGTAAATTAGTATCACTAATTGACTATGACAATCATGCAGAATCAGTTGCAGAAATTGAAAGCTTGTTTAAACAAGTAGCCTCTGGGTAGCGTATGTTATTTTTTGTTTCTGACGCTTTTGTCGAGCATTATTCTGGTGGTGCTGAATTAACAACTGAGGCCATAATACAGTCCTCTAACTATCCAATCAATAAGTTAACTAGTGAGCAGGTTAATCCTACAATACTAGAGAGATACAAGGATAGTTATTGGATATTTGGTAATTTTTCAGGGCTTAGCACCAAATCAATCATCTACGCAATTAAAAATTTAAACTACTCAATAATTGAATATGATTATAAATTTTGTAAGTTTAGATCGATTAAAAAGCACATTAATTTTGAAGGCGAATGTGATTGTCATACCAGTTCAACTGGAAAGCTAATTGCAACTTTTTTAGCTAAATCAGACAAAAACTTTTGGATGTCGGCTAAGCAATTAGATTTACATCAAGAGCGTTTTCCATTTTTAAATAAAAATAATGTTGTTTTAAATTCTGTTTTTTCTGAAAAAACTTTAGCTAATTTAAAGAAGTTTAAGACTAGTGAAAAAAATAATAAATGGATAATATTGAATTCGCCATCTTGGATTAAAGGCGCCCAAGACGCTGTTGATTATGCTAAAAATAATAATCTAGAATATGAGTTAGTGTGGGGGCTAGAATACAATGACCTTTTGCAAAAATTGTCTGAATCTAAAGGATTGATATTTTTGCCTAAGGCAGGAGACACATGTCCACGGTTGGTGATGGAAGCTAAAATATTGGGCTGTGAATTAATATTGAATGATGATGTACAGCACAAAGATGAAGAATGGTTTGAGAATTATGAAACTATAATGACTCATCTTGAAACTCGTTGTAAAGTATTTTGGGATAATTTAGAAAGCGTTGCTTCCAGTACTTTAAAATTTCGTGCCATAGAAGAGCCTGAGAGTGTGAATTTTAAAGTAATCGTACCTTTTTATAATGTTCAAGATTGGATTGACAAATGTATAAAAAGCTTAAAATCACAAAGGTATAGAAAGTTTCAGTGTTACCTAATCGACGATATGTCAACTGATAATAGCGCAAAGATTATATCTAAAGCGATCGACGGAGATCCTAGGTTTACTCTAATATCAAATGAAACCAAACAGTATGCTCTAGGAAACATATCAAAAACACTAGATAATATTCACTGTGACGACAGTGATGTGATCATATTATTGGATGGGGACGATTGGCTGGCTTCAACCCATAGCATGTCAATATTAGCGAATACATATAGGACTAGCGAATGTTTGATGACATACGGTAGTTATGTGTACAATCCTGGCGGCGTCGTGGGAGTAGAACCATCTGAATATCCTCTACATGTGATAGAAAGTAATGCATACAGGCAAGATATGTGGCGCGCCTCCCACCTGCGCTCTTTTAGATATGATTTATGGACTAAGATAAAACAAGAAGATCTACAGGATGAGAATGGAGAGTACTATAAAATGACGTATGACCAAGCAATAATGCTACCTTTATTAGAGATGGCAGGTCATAAATCTAGATTTATTTCGGACATATTATATGTCTATAACAAAGAAAATCCTCTAAACGTTGATAAAATAAAAGCAGAGAAGCAATATGCTTTAGCACAAAAAATTAGAGGCATGACACCCTATGGAAGACTATGAATATTCATTTAGAAAACGTTGATTTAAAAAGCACAACAGGTCCAAACCATTTTGCATCAAAATTGATAAAATATATGTCTAGAGATAATATCACATTTGATAGTAAACTCAAGCCTGACGCTAGACTTTGTTTTATAGAAACTAGAAATCATGATGATAAAACACCTTTAATACAAAGATTAGATGGGATTTATTTCAATACAACTCAAAATTATATGCTTCAAAATATGAATATAAGTAAGACCTATGAAAATTCATCTGGTGTTGTATATCAGACTGATTTCAACAAAGATTTAATAACAAAATATTTTGGCACACATGAGAATTCTACGGTGATACGAAATGGAGCAGATCTAGATTTTATAAAGAGTATTAAGCCTGTAGAAAATAAAGCTTTTGATAAATACGATAACATATGGTGCTGTGCTTCTTCTTGGCGTCCACACAAAAGACTAGAGGACAATATTAGATATTTTTTAGAGCACTCATCGTCAAAGGATCTTCTAGTCGTTGCTGGTCATGTTGAAATAAAAAAATATAAAAATGATAGGATAGCCTACGTTGGCCAGTTATCAATTGATCAGCTTGTATCACTATATAAAAAATCTAATTATTTTTTGCACCTAGCGTGGCTGGACCATTGTCCAAACGTGGTTGTTGATGCTCGTGCTTCAGGTTGTAAGATAGTGTGTTCTTCTTCCGGAGGCACTAAAGAAATAGCAGGTCTTGAGGCAGTTGTTATTGAGGAAGAAGAATGGGATTTTGAACCAGTTGATCTATATAATCCTCCTAAACTAGACTTTAGTAAAAAAATAGAAAATAAATTTGACAGCGAACTTTGTATGACTAAAGTTGGTAGACAATATAAAAAGTTTGTAGCGGATACATTAAATGAAAATTTTTACTCTTAAGGCAAATGAAAATTGGATATGTGATCGTTTTGCAAAAGAATGGGAGGAAGGCAATCCTCACATAAGCACAGCAAACTTACTAGAGGCGGATGTAATATGGCTACTATCCTCTTGGCAGTGGCGATATATTCCCATGGATATACTGACGTCCAAGAAAGTAGTTGCAACTATTCACCACATAGTGCCAGAAAAATTTGATAGCAATAAATATAATGATTTTAAACAATTAGAAAAAATAGTTGATGAATTTCATGTGCCCAGTATTAAGACTTATGAACAAGTGAGAGAGCTAACATCAACAAAGATTAGTACGATTCCTTTTTGGGTCAATCAAAACTTGTGGTATGAGATAGAAAGAGATATCATGCGCAAGAAATATAATTTTGATAGAGACGAATATTTAATTGGATCATTTCAACGAGACACTGAAGGCCATGACTTAAGAAGTCCAAAACTAGAAAAAGGTCCAGATTTATTATGTGATTATATAATTGATCAATATTCTAAAAATAATAGGATAAAAGTCGTGCTAGCCGGCTGGAGACGACAATATGTTATTAACCGCCTACAGGAAAATAATATACCATATGTCTATCATGAAATGTGTGATTTTAAAACTTTAAATGAGCTTTATAACACTCTAGACCTTTATTTGGTCACCGCAAGACATGAAGGAGGGCCTCAGGCTATAGTAGAGTGCGCACTAAATAAGACACCAATAATCTCAACGGACGTAGGTATAGCTTCAACAATACTGTCAGATAATAGTATATTCTGTGATACAAATAGGCCTGAGCCAAATGTAGCATATGCCTATAACAGGGTTTTAAAATATACCATACCGTCTGGTTTTTTTGAATTCGAAAAAATGTTTAGGAGTATATTGAATGAAGGAGAGTGAGAAATATTTTATTGATGGATATACCACAGGAGCTTTAAACAAGACCTCGTCTTATAATAAGTTTATGAGTATTCTAGAAAGTATTAAAAATCGCAACCTTAAGCAGGGCTTTCACTTGGAACAAAAATATCCATATTCTTTAGATCTGAGACCAGCAGCATATGCATATGATGCTTCCTTAGTCGATATATTATTTGAAAACAATATTCCTTCTCTTCTGGAGGACACGCTAGGATATGAATTATTTTTAGCGCATATGCAGATTAGAGTTGCATATGGTTTTCCAATGGGTTATACTGAGCGTAGTTATATGGAATGGCATAGAGATACATATTTTTATGATGGTCAATTAACTGGAAACGCACCCCCGGTGCATAAGCTTATATTTTATCCTAAATTCGCTGATGACACAAAAAAAATGTTAGCAGTAGCCAAAGGCACACATTTAAATCTTAAAAAAGACAGAGATTTAGATTATAATCAGCTCAGTGAAAGTGAGATTGACATTATTAGAAGTGATAATAAACGTTTTATATTATTTAACACTTCAATATTTCATTCAACATTACCGGCTTCAAAGCAAGGTGATATAAGAGTGATATACAATTTTTGCAACAAAAAACAGCTCATTAAATATAAAGAACAAAATGAGCTTCATGATTTATATGATTTAAAAAGGAAACAAAATGGTTAAAGTAGGACTAATAGGACTAGGCAAGCGCGCCCAAATGTTTAATTTGCCAATTCTAACACAACTGGAAGGCCAAGTAGAGATTTGTGGTGTGACGACAAAATCAGGTGCTGTAAATGAAAAACTAGGTATTAAGGCGCCAGCTTTTACATCTGCAGTAGAGATGGTAAAACAAACAAATCCGGATTTTGTAATACTATCTGTACCGCATACAGAATCTTTTAAGGTGGCATTAGATCTAGTGATAAATGTTGACACTCCAATTTTAATTGACACTCCAATTAGCTTGGATCTAAAACAAATAAATATTTTGATGGCCAATGCAAGAGACAGGGGAGTTAAAATAGGTGTAATAGAGGACTGGCCATATCTCCCTTTAGAATGTTTCAAGAGGCTCTTGATTTCTGAAGAAGAAATGGGGCCTCTTATTCTCGCTGAGAATGATTATAGAACATACGATTACCATGGCACAGCACAGCTCCGGAGCTATTTTGGAAAATCTTTATTTCCGGCTATCATAAGCCAAGACGGTACCAACTATATGATGCCAAAGTGTGAAAGAAAAGATGGTCAAATTATTGAGAATGAAGTAGATAGTTGGCGACTAACAATGGTACGTTTTAATAACGGGTCAATGATGTTAAACAAGTATTCGTCACAGTATAAAAAAGTACCGTATAGGATATCAAATGGCATAAGAGTTTACTGTAGAAATTCTACAATAATATCTGACTGCCTACTGTCACAACCATTTAAAGCTAGTGTGGTGGATTCTAGCGGTAAAACTCATTATTTGGCACTATCAAAAGAATATTATAAAAATACAATTGTGAGTTTGTCGACGCTACTGCCCAGTGGCAAACGAGTAGAGTGGGCTAACCCATTTGACAAAATGGAGTTAGATGAAGCTCAGATAGGTGTGATGTATCATGTGGATGGCATGCTAAAATATTTAAATCACGCTGAGGATAGACTTTTACATACAATTGAAGACTTTTATGAGGATATGAAAATATTTCATGGAATTGTACAATAAAAGTTTAAAAAAGTTTTTTTTTGTGTTATATTCTAATACGTAGATATTACGTTAAGCAAGTTACTAAGGAGACAAAAAATGAAAATATTGCTAACCGGTGGCGCCGGATTTATTGGTAGCCATGTAGTTGATCGTTTATTAAATGATGGTCATGATGTTACTGTTGTGGACCTTTGGGAAAGCGATGAGATTAAGGTTCACAGAGATAATCCAAATTTTAGTTTTGTGAAGTCTGATGTATTGGACGATGAAACAATGGATGCGCACGTTGCCGGCAAAGATAGCGTTATTCACATGGCTGCTGTACTCGGTACTAGTGAAACTATTACAACTTACGATGTTGAAAAAACAGCCTTGACAAATGTAGTTGGTACAGTTAAAATGCTAAAACATTGTAAAAAACATGGGGTTAGTAGAGTTTTGATTCCAACAACACCTGACGTACCATGGCTTAACCCTTATAAAATTACCAAAGCAGCTGTAGAAAATTTTGCTAGACTATTCTCAGAGGAGTTTGGGCTAGAAGTAGTGGCTTTAAAACTTGGTAACATCTACGGATCTAGAGAGAGATGGCTTGATGGGCCTAAAGAGGCACCTTATAATTATCAAAAAATTGTCCCAACCATTTTGATGGAGACTCTTAAGGGTAATAAGTTTAAGATTTTTGGCAATGGAGATCAAAAGTCTGAATATATTTATGTTGATGATGTCGTACAGTCATTTGTTCTTGCGCTAGAGTCTGAAAACAATCTAGGTGGCAAGGTAATTCACGTTGGTAGAGGTTCAAATAACTCTGTTAACGAAATTGTTGCAGCAGTTGAGCAAGCTTGGGGACGCACAGTCGACAAAGAATATGTTAACATGCGCCCGGGCGAAACTCATATTGAGATTGCCCTTGATCCTGTGCCCCTGAAGCAGGAGCTGAATTACGAACTTCAGTGGAACTTGCAAGAGGGTTTAGTTGAAACGATTAAGTACTATGAGGCGATGTTTAAGAAATACTATGTATGAAGGTTTTTATAGCTTATAAAATTGCCACTGGGGCTTCCGGTGGTGGTAATCAGTTTCTTAGAACTTTTAAAAATCAGTTGGTCTCTAGAGATTCTTTTACTGAGAACCTCTCAGAGGCTGACGTGGTTCTAGTCAACGCGCATCATCACCCACAGGAAGTTTTAAGAATCAAGCAGTTGTTCCCTGATAAAACGTTTATTCATCGTTTAGCAGGAGTTTATAAACTCTATAATCATGCAGGTGATGAAAGGCAAGATATAGCAGCCTACATAAACAAGAATGTGGCGGATGCCAGCATATTTATCTCTAAGTGGACAATGGACGAATATTACAAATATGGCTTGGAAAAGAATAAAAGCAGGGGGATACTAAACTGTGCAGACGAACGTTTCTTTAATACCAATTATTCAAAACAAAGATCTGATAAAACTAGGTTGGTGTGCACTTCCTGGTCAACTAACAAAAACAAAGGTTTTGAAATATACAAGTTTCTAGATGACAATTTAGATTTTTCAAAATATGAGTTCACTTATATAGGCAGTGAACCTGGTATTGAGTTCAAGAATATAAAAAAAATTGAGCCAATTCCATACAATGAGTTAGCAGATTATCATAGAGAAAGTGATATTTTTATCACTGGAACAAAATTTGATGCATGCTCTAATTCATTAGTAGAGGCGATGTCTTGTGGTTTACCAGCCGTGGCTCTTAATAGTGGAGGTTCTCCTGAGGTGGTAAAACAGGGAGGAGAGTTGTTTAATGGTCTTGATGATGTTATACCTGCGATAGAAAGAGTAGCACAAGATTTAGAAAATTATACATCTAATATTAAAGTTAGCAATTCATCAGAAATAACTCAACAATATTTAGACTTTTTTAGTGAAATTTATGACACACAAAATTAATATAAGTATTGATGATATTACACCACATCCACGGTCTTCAATAAAAGTGGTAAAACGCTGTCTTGAGCTAATTGAGATATTTCCAAATATAAAATTTAGTCTATTCATACCTGTCGCTTACTGGCAAACAATGCCTAGACGACAAATGATAACAAGCACTAAAGAACCTTTAAGAATAGATGAACACCCAACTTTTTGTGAGATTTTAAAAAGTTTACCAGAAAATAATTTTGAGTTTTGCTATCATGGGTATTATCATGGAATACCTCATAAGAGTAATAATGATGAATTTCAATATTTAAATGAGGCTGACGCTATTGAAAAATTCAATTCAATGTTTGAGGTGGTAGCAGACGCTGGCCTCTCTCATAAATTTAAAAAGATATTTAGGCCTCCTGCATGGAGAATGTCACCAGAGTCTTTTAAAGCATCCAAGAAAGTAGGCATTGAAATACTTGCTTTATCACCAGACGCATATGCCATGGAGACATATAAAGGTGAACAAGATAATTTTGATAAAGTTGTTTATTATAACGTTAATCCACCGTTTAAAGAGTTAAAACTTTTCGAAAAAACTGAGATAGTTTACCATGCGTGTGAGTGGGACAAGAATTTTTTGGATCACCAAAAAACAAAAGATCTTAGTAATTTTTTATTAAAAACCCCCAGTGAATATGAGTTTTGTTTTTTTGAGGAGATGCTATAGATGGGTAAGAGCGATGGTTTATTATTCCCTGTTTATCGACAATTAATAAGAAGGAATGTTGTTTTCGAACCTGAGATTAAAAATACTGCGGTCTTGGGTGCTATTGTTAATAATTACACTGATTTATCATCAGATCTATATGATATAAAGTTAAACAACTGGGAGATAAATTCAGACTGGCAATTACCTAAAAAATATGATGCCATCATATCTACTCGGTGTCCCTATTTTGCAAAAGATCCAGAGGATTTTATAAAAAGGTGTCACCACAATTTAAATAAAGACGGAAGAATATTTGTAGACTGGGGTTTAGGCGACCACTGGAGATACGAAAATTATAAAATTGGCTGGGTTAAAGATGGTGAACACGAGTGGTGTTATTCACCAGATAATTTTTTATGGTCAACTGTGTGGGATGATGAATTTTTAGATCACCCTGCGTATAAAAAATTTTGTAAAGATGTTGAAAAATATGGGTATTATGATGTTAAAAAAGCCATATTTGATGAAGTGCCTTCAATAATAAAACTAAAAACTATTAAAAAATATTTTAAAGTGTCCTATAATTTAAAAACACTGTGGAGCGATAGTCCACAATTATACATAATGATAAGCGGAGTAAAAAAATGAGCAAAAGAGTATTGTTAACTGGTGGCGCTGGATTTATAGGCCACCACTTGATTGAAGAAATTTTAAAAAATACCGATTATGACGTTGTATCATTAGACCGTCTAGATACATCCGGTAATTTAAATAGAATAGTTGATGTTTTAGAAAAAAATCCCCAGTGGAGGTCTAGAGTCAGTGTAGTATGGCATGATTTAAAAGCTCCTATTAACGACATGGTTGCTAATAAAATAGGAAAAATTAATTATGTCTTGCACTTAGCAGCCGGATCCCATGTTGATAGAAGTATTGAATACCCAATGGAGTTTGTGCTCGATAATGTTGTTGGTACAGCAAATATACTAGATTTTGCCAGAATCAACCTAAAAGAAAGTTTAGAAATGTTTCTTTGCTTTAGTACTGACGAGGTTTTTGGCCCTGCTCCAGAGGGTGTTTTTTATGAAGAGGATGACAGATATCGATCCGGTAATCCATATGCTGCTACAAAAGCCGGCGCCGAAGAACTTTGTATGGCATACAACAACACTTATAAGATGCCAATCATGGTGACACACACAATGAATGTTTTTGGTTTAAGACAACATCCAGAAAAATTTATCCCTTTAATTATCAAAAGGGTTCGCGATCAAGAGAAGATTTTTGTGCATGCCAATGAAGAATGTACAAAAGCAGGATCTAGACACTATATTCACGCGTCTGACGTTGCAGACGCTGTTTTATTCTTACTGGAGCATGGAAAATCTGGTGAAAAGTACAATATTGCTGGTAGGGAGGAGTTAGATAACGAACAGCTAGTAAACTTAATAGCTGATATAATGGGCAAGAAGGCTATTTATGAACTAATTGATTTTCATTCCTCACGTCCTGGGCATGATCTTAGGTATGCTCTCTCATCTGAAAAGATGCAAAATATGGGATGGTCACCTAAAGACATACGCGAGAGACTAAGAGAAGTTGTTAATTGGTCTTTAGAAAATAGTGTTTGGATTGGTGATCAGTGAAATTAGACATTATAATACCGTCCTATCATTCAGAGGTTCTAACATCTTTGTGTATAAAGACGTTTGAAAAATTTAGAGGCGGTAAAGATTTTAGATATATTGTTGTTGAGAATTCAAATGATGTTACCTATAAAGATAATATTGAATCTCTTTCCACTGACGTTTTATGGGTACAGAACCCAACAGATCTAATTAACTCTGAAGCTAATGCGATAGCGATTGAGACTGGGTTGAAATACGTTGAATCCGAAAGAGTCTTCATATGTCATAATGACGTTGCAGCTGTACAAGAAGATTGGTTAGATTTTTTATTAGACAAGATGGATAATGAAGGGTGTGCAGCAGCTGCTTTTGTTTTAGACAATTCTAGAATCAACGCTTTACATATCTCTGGTATATTGGTTGATGCGTCTTTGGCTAGGAGTGTGTCAATGTATCCTGTGTATAAAGATGGTCAACAAACTCTTGATGTTGGAGACAGTATCACACGTTATTGTCGTGATAATAATCTAAAATATTTCTGTTGTGACAATACACATAACAATTCTTTTTTAGAAGAGAACTGTTATGCTCCATATAATGAACTGTCGCACGTTGACAGGGCGTTTAATTCAAAACAAGAGATTATATTTTTACACCTAGGTCGAGGAGCCCCTAAAACAATGGGTACCTATTCTAAAGATGGCAGGATAACTTTAGATAACTGGGCAGCATTTATTGAAAAAAATATTCTCGACTTTTAAAAATGCGTAATTATATTCATGATAATGAAAGCATTTCATAAACCACACGTCTCTGACATGACAAAAGATCTTCCCCATAATGCTTTTAAGGGCATGAAGATTACTTTTATCAACATGCCTCTTAGAGAAAGCGCTCTGCCAAACACGCCTCCAGAGGGTCCTGCTATTCTAGCTGCTATAGCTAGAAAATATGGCGCGCAGCCACATATTATAGATCTTAATGCTTATAGAATTAAAGATGAGGCAGCTGCCAGTCGTGGCTTAAAAAACGGTCGTCATTTAACATTTGACGAGGCAGAGAGAATGTTAGTAAAACATTTAAGTAATGTTGGAGATCAAGATGTTATAGCTTTCTCTGGTAAAATTACTACACTAAGATGGCAAGAAGAGATGGCCAAGATGGTAAAAAAACATCAGCCAGACACCTTTCTTGTAACTGGAAATGGCTTAGCAACCGAGATAAAGTCTGGATTGTTTATTTGGATCCCCGAGTTAGACGCTGTTGGTCGATCAGAGGGTGATGACATAATTCTTTTAATATTAAAAGACGCACAAACAATAAAAAACCTAGGCATTAACAAAGCAGTTAAATCATCAAGATTGAGTCAATTCTATATTGGCAAGATGCTAGGGAAGCATAGATTTTGTTATGAGGGGGATAGACCAAAAGATCTTAATGCTTTGCCATATGGAGCTTTAGATCTCTTAGAGTCTGATCCATATGGTCATAATATTTTAGAAGATTATATTAAGGTACCAGTTTGGGGTATTGCTGCTAATAATAGTTCTGCAACACCTTTTACGATGAAACGTAGTTTAACCACTGTTAGTAGTAGAGGGTGTCCTTATGCATGCGCTTTCTGCTATCGCGGCGCCCAAGGCGAAAGAAACTATGGTATGAGATCTTGCGACCATATAGCTCATCAAATAAAGACATATGTCGATAAATATGATCTAGATTTTATTGGTTTTCCAGACGATAATTTTGCTGTTGACAAAAGAAGAATTAAAAATATGCTACCAGTATTCAAAGAGTATGGTATTGACAAAATTAGATGGGGTACCCATACTAGGATGGATGAAGCAGACGAAAGAATATTTGACATGGCTGATGCTGGTTGCGTATATATAGGCTTTGGTGCTGAATCGGCTGACCCATTTACTCTAAAAAAGATGAAAAAAGGTGGTTTTATATTGCGCAATGGCCTTACAAAAATGAAGGTTAATGGCGCAGATTATGATTTTCCAACCACTATGATCAATGCGGTTAAAAATTGCAAAGAATCTAATATTCATGGCAACTGTACGTGGATTATGGCATATCCAGGGGAAGAGCTACAGCATTTAAAAACTAGCGTTGCTTTTATTAAATGGCAACAAGATTTTTGGACAAAGGGTCTTACTTGCGGTAGTGAAGAATATGAGCTAGCTTATAATAGTGTTAACAGAAAAATGTTTACTGCAACAGCATATCCTGGTACAAAGATGTGGGATGTTGTTCGGCCTCAGTTATCAGAATATTTTAATATATCTTTTGATAAAAATGGTCAACCAATTTGTGATGAACATTTTCATAATTACGTGCTAGAATTAGACGACGCGACCAAGGTTCTTAATGATAGAACGGGGCGCCCAGTGAATTTCGGTTCAATGCCGACAGAAACCTTTTTAAAGGTAAGAGAATATATTGATAACGATCAACTTGAAAAAGTACTAGATTTATAGGAGAAAAAAATGACAAATGTATTTTTAATTGCTGAAATAGGCATTAACCACAATGGTGATATTAAGATCGCAAAGAAGCTAATTGATGCAGCTGCGAGCGCTGGATTTGATGCAGTAAAATTTCAAAAGAGAACAATTGATTTAGTATACACCAAGGAAGATTTAGATAGGCCTAGGGAAAGCCCATGGGGAACTACGAATCGTCAGCAAAAAAATGGTCTTGAATTCAATAAGAAACAATATGATGAAATTGATGCATATTGTAGAGATAAAAATATACACTGGCTGGCTTCTGCTTGGGACATTGAGAGTCAACTTTTCCTAAGACAGTACAATTTAAACTATAATAAAGTTGCATCAGCAATGTTGACTAATCGTAGACTTTTGGAAGTTATCGCTGAGGAGCGTAAGTATACTTTTATCTCTACTGGCATGAGCACCATGAGTCAAATTGAAAAAGCTATTAAGATTTTTGAAGATGCAGAATGTCCATTTGAGCTAATGCATTGTAATAGCACTTACCCAATGCCAGTTAATCAAGCAAACTTAAATACCATCAAGACGCTCCGGGAAAACTTCAAGTGTCCTGTCGGCTACAGTGGCCATGAGGTCGGACTAATAGTTAGCTGCGCAGCTGTAGCCCTTGGTGCTACCTCACTTGAAAGACACATTACCTTAGATCGTACAATGTATGGGTCAGATCAGGCCTCCTCATTGGAGATCGGAGGTTTGAGAAAACTAGTTGAATATGTTAGAGACATAGAGGTATCTTTGGGGACAGGCACTAAAACTGTTACGCAAGAGGAAGCTAATATAGCTAAGAAGCTTAGACATACTGATACACTATGAGAAAGATAACAGCGTTAATACCAGCTCGTGGAGGCAGCAAAGGTGTGCCAAGAAAGAATATAAAAGATCTTTGTGGTAAGCCTTTGATTGCTTATACGATAGATGCATGCTTGCAAAGTGAACTAATAGAAAGAGTAGTGGTCTCAACAGAAGATAGTGAGATAGCAGAAGTATCTATTCAGCACGGCGCCGAAGTGCCCTATGTAAGACCATTAACGCTAGCCAGTGATAGTTCAACAGATCGAGATGTTATAAAACATTTTTTAGACTTATACCCACAAGATTGTGTTGCTTACATGCGCCCTACTACTCCAATTAGAGAGGCTAAAAAAATAGATGAATTTATTAATTTTTATTTTGAAAATGAATCTAGGATGTCTGGCATGAGGTCAATGCACGAGTTACCAGAGCCTCCACACAAAATGTTTCAGATAGTTGAAGGGTATTGTAAAGGTTTTTTTAGCGACTTCGAAGGAGAAAAAGATTATACTAACTTACCAAGACAAACTTTTCCAAAAGCCTATCAACCAAATGGCTACATAGACATATGTAAGAGAGAAACAATGGAAAGAGGCACTGCTTTTGGCTTGCATATTATGCCAGTCATAACTGAGAATGTTGTGGAAGTAGACACTCTACATGAATTTAAGTTATTGGAGTATCAGTTGATGAGGAGAGATACATGATAAAAACAAAAAATAGGTTTATCAGGGATGATTTTAAATTAGACAACGATATATCTAGGGAAGCACAACAGACTTCGAAGTTTGAATCAGTTAATGTAAGTCCCCAGTTACCAATAAAATGGCACAAAGCAAAAGATTTTAACGTATATGATGAAGATGGTAACAAGTGGATAGACATGACATCGGGTATCTTTGCTATGAATTGTGGACATTCAAACGATAAAATAAATCAAGCTATTAAAGATCAACTAGATTCAGACTTAGTATTTTCTTTCTTGTACCCAACTAAAATTAGAGAAGACTTAGCAAGAAAACTGCTAGATGTCTCACCAGATTATTTTGAAAAGGTGGTTCTTCTAAACACTGGATCGGAGGCTACTGATATCGCTTACAAGATCATAAAAATGTGGGCATCAAAAAACAATAAAAAATATATAGTTTCATTTAAAGGCGCCTATCACGGCAGGGTTTTAAGTAGCGATTTAATATCTGGAACACCAGAAAGTAGTGAGTGGTCGAATGTTAAAGATGATGATTGTTTATTTTTAGATTTTCCTTACCGAGCTGGAGATAAATTTGATCCATCAACGTTGGGTGATCCAAGAGATATTGCAGCTTTTTTTATTGAAACATATCAAGGTTGGGGATCATGGTTTTATCCGGATCAATATATGAAAGATCTACATGATTTTGCAAGAGAAAATAATATATTGTTGTGTTTTGATGAGATACAATCAGGTATGTACAGAATGGGCGAGCTTTATGGATATATGACATACGGTGAATATCTAAAACCAGATATTATTTGTATTGCTAAGGCCTTGTCAGCACCATTGCCATTATCAGCTGTTCTGAGTAATTCAAGCTTAATCGACAACATAACAAAAGTTGGTGGCACTCACGCTGGCAACCCTCTATGTTGTGCCTCCTCCATCGCTAATATTGATTTTCTTACAGATGAAAATTTTCAGAATGCTTTGAAACAGAAAGTTGAATATTTTGAGAAAAACTTTAAAGCTCTTGAAGAGTTTGAGTGTGTGGATGTTGTGAATGTTAGAGGAATGGTCGCTGGTATTATCTTCCATGAGAAAGAAGTTGCAACCAAGGTTGTTATTGAGTGTGTTAAAAAAGGTGTCATGGTTATGAACACTTGGTCAACATCCATTAAGATAGGGCCACCTCTTACTATCTCCTTAGATGCGCTCGAAGAAACAATAAAAACCATTAAAGAATCAATTAAGGATGTTATAATATAAAGATGAACAAACACACTCTTAAAAGGGCAGGACTACAATTCTACGATCCAGAAGATTTTTATGCTAAAGAAGTAACTCTGAGAAGAGGCAGAGAAACAAAAGTCTGGATTCACAAGCCTAGTGGCCATGGATTATTAGATCCTGAAAATTGGGTTTCTGATTCTTACTACGAGGAAGAATATAGAGAGCAATTTAGTGCTGAATCAAACGGACAAAAAAAGAAAACTAATGAACACTTTGAGGTCTTCAAAGATTTAAATCAAAAACAGTTTAACAAGTTTTATAAATTTATAAATTCAGCCACTAAGTTTTTAGAGATAGGACCATCTCATGGCGGTATAATAGCTCATGTCATAGATAAAGCAGACATCTGCCATGCAGTTGAACCTAATATAGAAGACGCTCAATATTTAGATAAGAAATTTCCAAAACTACAGGTTTATAATACACTCTTAGAAGACACTCTCTTACAAGAGGACTTTTACAATGTTGTGGTAAGTTTTGAGGTTCTAGAGCACACTGTCTGTCCTTTCAGATTTTTAAAGAAGATAAATAAAAGTTTAGTAAAATCAGGCGCTCTAATATTAGAAGTTCCAAATCACCATGATGCTCTATTATCTTGTTATAATAAAGATACAAATTATGATAAATTTTATTACCATAAGGCGCATATTCATTATTTTACACCAACATCTTTAAAAGATATCTGTGAGAAAACAGGCTTTGTAGGGCAAGTGGACAGTTTCTTAATGTACCCTTTCTTTAATCATGTTTCTTGGCATCAGAACGCAAGACCACAAGTTAACGCCTCTGTTGCTCTTACTTCTCCCAAGCCCACTGCTGGCGACTCTGTGACACAACTTAAAATAGATAATTTTTATAAAAAAGTAGAGAGAGAGTACGAGGAGATAATAAACTCAAGCATGGTGGGTGATTGTTTAATATTCAAAGGATTTAAAAAATGACAAATATAAGACACGTTGGTTTAACCGTTAGTAATCTACAAGAGTCCTTAGGATTTTATGTTGATACTCTGGGTTTTAAAGTACAAAAAATGGCAAATGAATTTGGAGAATGTTTAGACAATTTTTCCGCCTTGAAGGATGTTCGAGTTGTTACAGTAAAGATGACTGATGATAACAATAATATGTTAGAATTACTATGTTATGAATCACATCCCGAGAAACCATATAACAATATGGTTAGAAGAATAACTGAGATAGGGTGCTCACATTTTGCACTAACTGTCGATGATCTAGACTCACTATATGACACACTTATAGACAAAGGTATAACCTTTAATTATCCAGTTCAGATATCTCCAGATGGAAAAGTAAAAGTTGCTTTTTGCAGAGATCCTGATGGTACTTTAATAGAAATGGTAGAGGAGCTATAGTGAGTTACGTTGAAGAATTATTTTCTCTGCAGGGTAAAGTAGCAGTTGTAACAGGAGCTAAACGAGGTTTAGGAAATTCTATAGCTTGTGCTCTAGCTAGTGCTGGCGCAGAAGTGCTTGGGGTTGACAAACTTTTTATTGCTGACGATGAGGTTTTTGATAGCTATCAATGTAATATAGAGGACCCTAGTGATATCCAAGCGCTCATAGACCACTGTAAAGACCGATATGATAAAATTGATATATTAATTAATAACGCCGGCGTAGGTTTTGGTCATAATTTTCTAGAGTATCCTCTAGAGGATTGGGAGAGGACCTATAAGGTTAATTTATTAGCGCCATTTTTAATTACTCAAGGCTTGTCACCGCTGCTGATAGCAAATGGCAAGGGCTCGATTATTAACATAACTAGCCTCAATTCAGAGATGGCTTTCCCAAATAACCCTGCATATCCGGCCACAAAGGGTGGGTTAAAAATGATGACAAAATCATTTGCGTTGGAGCTAGGAAAATATAATGTCAGAGTTAATAATATAGGGCCAGGATATTTCAAGACAGAGTTTCATAGGCAAGATAACAGACTGAAGAAACTAAATTGGGAAGATAAAGCTATTTTAAATGAACGCTCTGAGAAGACAATGCTTGGTCGTTGGGGCGAGCCAAATGATGTTGCAGGTCTAGCAGTGTTTTTGTGCTCCGACGCGTCAAGTTATATAACAGGCCAAGACATATACGTTGATGGCGGTTGGCTATCTAAGGGGTTATAAATGCCAAAGATTGATATGAAACATGTTGATAAAGGTTGGGGCTACGAGAGATGGATTGTTAACAAACCTGAATATTGTGGAAAGCTTTTATATTTTAACAAGGGCAAGAGATGTTCGTGGCACTATCATGTATTAAAAGATGAAGTTTTCTACTTACAATCAGGAAAGTTATTAGTTAAACATTCAAATTCTGACAATATAGAACAGGCTTCTGAGACTATCTTAAACGCGGGAGATAATTTTTACGTGCCTCCAGGCTTAAGACATCAAATGATCGCCCTAGAGAATTCTGAATTGTTTGAATTTTCAACAGAACACTTTGATGAAGATTCTTATAGGGTTATTAAGGGTGACTAATGCAATACGATGTTGTCATGTATTTTTATTGGGCGCCAGCCCAAATAGTGCACAAGTATTTATCACTGCACAATAAGCTAAGAGATTCTTGTAAAGTATTAACAATAATTGGACAAGATGAGTTTGGAATTACAGCACAACAATTCTCTCATTTTTCAGATGAGTACTTAGAAGACGTAAAACTAGCTACAGTCTCAGAAGCACTCAGATTATTGAGCGAAAATGATTATAAATTGGCTGTTTTTAGTTCAAATGGTAGAAAAGGCTTTGTTAATCCAGACGGCACTGAACCTCCTGCATTGGGCGCTAAGTTTCCAAATGTGGGAAAAGATATTGCTATCGCTCGTTCAAAGGGCGCCAAAACACTACAAATTAGTGAAATGATAACAGACTTTTACTATGCCGGCGCTGAGATAGTTAGCTTGGTGAGCCCCGCAATGAAGGACATACATTTAAATCCATCTAAATTTAAAACTTACCACACTTATCAATGGAGGCCATTTGATGCTCGCCCTGAGCCAGAATACATATATTCTAATTGTTTACTGTGGGAGAGAAATGGTGATTGTTTACCATATATGTCAAAATCTGATTTTTGCGCAAAATATGGCCTAGATGCTAATAAACAAATATATGTCTATCTTCCTTCAAAAGCGCAACATGTAATGCATGGTGTCGCCAAAGATGTTTATAAGAAAGTGTGTAGTATGGAAAATGTTGTAGTAAAATATCATCCAACTGAATATACTAGGTTGGCAGCCAATAGAATAGATAATAAATGGTCTAAAGATCTCTGTGGTGTGCCTGATGTACCAGCATTAGATCCACTAGACACACATTGGTGTTACGAATATGCAGATTGTGCTATTACTAATCAATCTAGTGTTAGCATAGAATTACCTCTGTATGACACACCTTTCCTATATGTGCAGCCAACTAATTTTGCATTGTCAAATTTCTTTTTGAGATTCGGACACAGTTGCGGTCTAGATGAAATCGAAGATTTCCTATCAAACAAAAAATATTTAAATAAGATTGAAAATTTAGATGAATTTTATGATACTATAATGTTTAACACTAAACAAAAATCTTCTGATATTTTGTGCGCACAAATAAAAGGTTTAATTAAATGATTTTATACGTCGACGTCGATGAAACAATTTGTAGTTATCCAAAAGAGAGGAACTATCCACTAGCTGAACCAATAAGCGAGAACATAGATAAAATTAATCAGCTCTATGATGAGGGTCACACAATTGTGTATTGGACCGCTAGAGGCTCCACTACCGGTATTGATTGGACAGAATTAACAGTGATGCAACTAAAACAGTGGGGGGCTAAATTTAATCGTGTGCAGCTTGGCAAGCCTCATTTTGATTTGTATATTTGTGATAAATCAATAAATTCAAAACGATTTTTTGACAACCAGGGAGATGAGCATGGCGAGATGCTTAGTAACAGGCCATAGAGGTTATATAGGATCTAAGTTGTTCAAGGCTCTACAGGATGACGGCCATGAAGTAGCTGGCATAGATCTAAAAGATGGCGTAGACATCAATAGTTTGCAAGGTCTCAGCGAGGATACCGAGGGGCTTTTTCATCCACATTGGATTGATTTTGACCCAGAATACATCTTTCACTTGGCGTGTATACCTCGTGTTGGTTATAGTATTGAGAATCCAGTTGAGACTATGAAAAACAATGTTGTTGCAACTAGCACCGTATTAAACTTTGCTAGAAAAAACAATGTCAAGAGAGTTATATACTCAAGTTCTTCATCTATTCGCGGCGATGGATTCGGTCCAAAGTCGCCCTACGCACTACAAAAACTAACATCTGAAACAGAGTGTCGAATATATTCAGACATATATGGCTTAGATACTGTTTCTCTAAGGTATTTTAATGTATATTCTTCTGATCAAAAAGCTGAAGGGTCCTATGCAACAGCAGTCTCTAACTGGATGGAATATATTAGAAATCACAAGACACCATTTATAACTGGTGATGGTAACCAGAGAAGAGATATGTTGCATGTTGAGGATGCAATATCGGCCAATATATTTGCGATGAAATTTGATGGTACATTTGATGGTAAAAATTATGATGTTGGAACAGGAAAAAATATTTCTTTAAACGAGGTTAGAGAAATAGTTGAAGTATATTTTCCAAATTTAAAATTTGACTATGTCGAAGAGCGCCTAGGCGATGTTAACTTTACTATCGCACTAACTTTGCCTCTTAAGGAATTAGGTTGGAAGTCTGAGAGGAGTATAGAGCAGGGTTTAAATGAGTGTTTTTCAAATTTAAAAAAGGAGTTTAAAAATGACAAAGTATAAATTATCTGATGAGGCCCTAGGGGCAGTAATGATGGCACTTCAAAAATCACTTTTAGAACAGAGTGATATTGTACCAGTGCTCAAAGGTTTTGATTTTAAGGTCGATGACAAACATGAATTATATGTTATGAATCCGCCTTTAATCAAACTAGATGATAGTGATGCCCAGGTATAGCTATAAATGCAGCGTCTGCGGTGAGATTTTAGAGTATTTTCATTCTATGAGTGAAACAAAAGAAGATTGTGAAAAATGTAATGAGAAACAGACTCTAAAGAAAATCCCTTCACAAGTAAATCTGGTGAAGCTTAATACAGAAAAAAAAGTTGGCTCCTTAGTTAAAAAATCAATTGAAGAGTTTCGACAAGATCTAGAACAAGAGAAAGAGAATCTAAGGAATGAATTTTATACAACAGATGAATAAATACATACTATACTTATCAGTGGTGCTAAATGGCATATTATTAATGATGATTTTTGGTGTGGTGCCTTTTTTCTTGTATTTAAGCGTGATCATAAACTTGGGGCTAGTTTGGTTTGCTTACAAGACACTGGATCGAGTCGGTGATATAGAAGAAGATATGATTCTACTTACAGAAAAGAATGAAACTTTTTTAGAGGAATTAGAAAAAATTCATGGCTTGGAGTTGTACTATGGTGACGAAAATTTACAAGCTCTAATAGAAAATTCTAGAATTCTTGTAAATGATTTTATAGATATCCAAGAAAAATATTTTGAAGTTGAAGTCACAGATCAAGAGGAAGATGAGGAAGAGGATGAGGTGAAAATTGACTAAGACTAGACGCCGTAGAAAGACTAATAAATACTTTACTAAGGTTCATGAGACTGCCATAATTGATTATGCCTCAACGCAGGATCGTACTATCAGAACCGAACTTTACATAGAGCTGATAGGCCCAGCATTTGATGAATTAGTAGACAAAATAGTTTATACATACAAATTTAATAATCTTCCAAATATAGAATATTTGAAGGATGATTGTAAGCTGTGGTTAATAACAATACTTGATAAATACGATCCGAATCGTAAATCTAAGGCTTTTTCGTATTTTAGTGTCATAACTAAAAACTGGTTTATACACAAGGTTAAACAAAATTCAAAAAGACTAAAAAGAGATGTCCAGTATGAAGACATTGCTGAAATAGAATCTGAAAAGCTACAAGTAGAGAATTTATATGAGCACAACAGAGAAATGCAAGAGTTTTGGCAGAATCTTTTTTCAGAAATAGATAGCTGGGAAAAGTTAAAATTAAAAGAACATGAAAGAAAGGTCTTAGAAGCTATTAAAATTCTTTTTAGCAGTATAGATGATATAGAAATTTTTAATAAAAAAGCTATTTATCTGTATATGCGAGAAATAACTGGTTTAAACACAAAACAGATTGTAAATAACCTCAACCGGTTAAGAAAAAGATATAGGGTTTTTAAGAGCGAATGGGAAAAAGGAAACATTTAAATTCAAAAGAGTTTGTACAGGAAGCAATACAGAACGTCAGAAATGACCGTGCTCTAGCTTCAACTCTTTTAATAGAACTAATGAAGGTGCTAAAGTCTGATGAGACCAAACACCAACATAGTGGTCCTGTTGCGGCAAAATATCTAGAGACACTTCAAAGATCTAACGAACAGCTTGTTAAGTTGGCATCTCTATTATCTAAAAATGAGAGTGTGTCCACTACCCTATCACAAATAGAGAAAACGGAAATTTATGATCTTATAAAAGAAGAGAAGTAAAACAGGGCTTTTTATGGCTGAAGAACAAGATTCAAAACAAAAAATGTTGCCTCCTTGGACTGAGAGAAAAATACTTGATCAGTTTGAGACCAACCCATTGAGCCAACAAATCTTTGAATCTAGATACGATGGTGATAGAAGTTCTCTATATCAGATCAAAAAGCTGTTTATGGAGAAATATTCTTACGACATAATGTCTGGAACTGGCCCATATATAGCTGTTGTTTTAAAAGTATTATCTGGACCCCAAGCTAATAATTCAGCTGCAACGAACGATAATCTAACTAACACTTTTAATCATGAGAGCCTAAGAGATCCAACTTTTAAAAATAGAAAATCAGTAACTCAAGACCCACCGGTTCGAGTCATAGCTAGAATACCAGAGTTTGATATTGATATTGATTGGCCAAGAGACAATAAAGATGAAGCTAGAATAGCGTCACACTCTGAGTTTCACGCTGCGCCTAATAAAAATAGTGTAAACGATATTGACAAGATTAAGCCGGGTGATTTAATATGGGTCAGTTATAATAACACAGATGATACAAAGGGATTTTCTGGGAAAGCTCCTGGTAGAATAATAGGTCTTCACGAGCCATCTAATTTTAATGAGGTCGATACTAGGCAGTCTTCCCAGATGACCTATAATCCACCTTGTAAATCAATAAGACAACTAGAGGGCCCTGCGGGTGGATTGTATGTGGGGCAAACAGTTGCAAACCCTAATATAAACTCTGGTCCTCCAATAAGAAAAATCAAGAACAGAATTAAAACTGGAATGTTTGGTAATGGTACAATACAAACAAAGGTGCATTTTGATCAAGCCATGAGAATGGCAGATACATCTTTTAAGCACGGCATTAGTGGACCTGCGCCTGATTCGAATAATGCGTTTATATGGACCGGTCATCTCAAGAGCAATGGTTATCTAGATCTGCTAGATAGGCCTGTCACTCTAGGCAGGGAAACTATTATATATGCTCCAATGATGTTAGATTTGTCCTCACCAATAGAGATAAAATACTATTTCCATGACGAAGGCGGCTTCGGACATAGTTGGATACACGGACCAAACTGTACAACAGCTGATGCAATAAACGTGCCAAATGGAAATGATTTTAAAGAGCATATTGGTCCAGCTATTAAAGATATGATAAAGGATGGAAGAAATTTTATATTAGTTATACCTGAGATGGCACATTCTAGAGGCTTTGGTACCACCTTTAGTATGTCTGGTAAAATATCGCAGTTTATTCTTGGTAAAACTTCTAATGCTGAAAACCCAGGTGAAAAGAAGAAGACAACTATAAGAACTAGAATTGATCCTCCTGGTTTGCCACCTGAACAAAGTTTGACTCCTGTTATAAAAGATTACTTAAGAAACCTTCCTGTTTCATCTTTTTACAAGGAAGCAACAACTGTTGGTATTGACCAACCCGCAATACCAGGAGAAACTCTTTTACAAAAAACACATCTTCGGCAAAGAGAATCTGCAACTTTTGATGGCTCTTTTAGTGGTGG
>MDSZ01238573.1_pt1 | contig 23140 bp, 20 predicted proteins | sample 811201 | NCBI WGS metagenome assembly MDSZ01 (sample SAMN05326647, study PRJNA326480) | marine metagenome | isolation source: seawater | place: Indian Ocean: North | collected 2010
AACTCAGGTAAACGCGGTTCAAGCTTCACTTGCAACTACTGCAACGGCTTCAGCTGTGGCTGCCCTTCAAGCAGAAATTGACGCTATTGAAGCAGATGTAGATGAATTACTTGCTACAAGTAACATTTATACCGGAGATCTAACTATTTCGAGTTCATCAACTCTTGATGCTGCTGTTGCTCAAGGTAACAACATTAACATTGTAAATGGTTCAGTAACTATTACTCAAACAGCTACAATGGATGCTACTAAGCTGCAATCAGTGATCGATAAGATCTTTACAGTTACTGGTAATTATTCTTATACTGCTGGTACAACTAATGTTACTGCAATGACACATTCTAAACTAGCTTCTACAGGTGACCTTACTTTAAAAGTAAACGGACCTATTGATGCTAGATCTCTTGTTACTGCTGGTACAATTACTTTAGATGACTCTTATATCTCTAAAGTAACATCTATTCACTTAGATGCTCTAACAACAGTAACTGAGATTCAGACTGACTCTGGAGGTACAGATAATATTGTATTTACTTCAGCTACGGCTGTGGATTTAGGTTCATTAGCTTCTTATCCAGGTGCTGGTTCTGATTATGGTTTAACAATTACTACTAAAGCTGATGCTACATTAGACATTGGTAGTCTTGATGATGTTAAAACTGATGGAACTGCTGCTCCTGTTGCGTTAACTTTAAACGGACCAAAAGATGTAACTATATCAAATATGACTGCATACGCTGGTTCTCTAAGCTTAACAAACGTAGAAAATGCTACAATTACTGGATTTAAAGGACCTATTACTGTTAACGGTGGTGTTGAAAATATCACAATGACAGATGTAGAGGACTTCGCATTTAGCTCTGCTACTGCGCTTAAAACAGTTACTCTAGATGTTGATAAGGCTTCTGACCCTGCTTTAACTGCTACTCAGAAAGCTCCTTCAGCTTATGGTGGTTCTGTTACTGGTTATACTTCACCAACTCCAGGATTAAGCTTTGCTTCTATGTCAAGTTTAACTTCAGTTACTTTAACCGGTTTCTATGATAGCTTATCTTTTGATGGACTAGCTAACTTAACAACGATTGATATCGATGCTATGACTGGTGATTTAACTATTAATAACAACGACAATTTAACTTCAGTTGATCTTACAGGTTCAGAAATTGGTAACGTAACATTTACTAATAACGATGCAATTGCTGCTGTAGAGTTTGATCACTCAACTGATCTTAACTTCCACGGAGCAACTACTGATAGAAAATCTGTTGCACATACTGTTACAGGAAATACTGAAATGACTAGCTTTACAAATTCAGGAGCTTCAAGTGTAATGACATTTGCACTTACTGGCAATACTAAACTTGCAACTATTGCAATGGGTGGTATGGCTGCTTTTGGAACTGCTACAACTTCTAGTAACCCTGTTGTTGATGTTTATAACAACGCTCTTGTTGCTTCACAAGCATCAGATACAGATGATGGTTTAACTCAGTACTCTATTGATGGAACGAATGACGCAAGTGACCTAGGTAGTTATACTACTACTTCTGGTATGGAAACGTTAAAAACATATTTAACTGCTGTTAATGGTAACGCTAAGGCAGATGCAAACGTTCACTTTGATACAGTTCAGCTTCACAACATTGCTTCTGATGCTGCTACTTCAAGTGAAACTGCAGGTGATCAAAACTCAGGTAATGCTGTTTCTTACTCTTCAGAGGGTAACAACGACGTTACTTTAGTTTATTCTAATACTGCATCAACTTTATCAACCACTACAACAGGTGATAACGCTGCTGTAAAAAACAAAATAGCATGGCTATTAGATGTTTCTTCATCAAGTACACTTACACTACAAGTTGAAACAATTCATGTTCTTGAAGATAATGGAACATTTGGTACTTTGACTTTAACAGGTAACAATACAGTTGATGTAGCTGAAATGACTTCTGATCTTTCAACTACAAGAGCGACTAACTTAGGTGTTACGCTTACTGCTGCTGCTACTGGTAACCCAGTTTTACCTGCGATGACTTTCTTATCTTCAATTTCTTCAGCTGAAGGAGCGAATGGTGAGAATTATACAAATACTAGTGCTGCTTCTTTAAGTTCAGCTTCTACTTATGCTGGTGCTGCTGTACCATCATATGTAACAAGTTATGATGTATTTACGCTTTCTTATGGTGGAAAATCAGTTACTGCAAGTTTAGCTGCTGCTGATAGTCCTGCATTTGGACCTGCTGCTGCTGCTAACGTAGCTTCTACATTAATGAACGCATGGAACCTTAAGTACTCTACTGGTTCAGCTTCTGCTAACTTAAGTGGATGGACTACAGGTGCGCTTTCTACTGCTACAATTACTGCTCCAACTCTTAAATCTTCTCTATCTGGAGGTAGATTCTTTGGAGATGTTGCTGCTGTAACGTGGACTGCTGCAAGTGCTGCACAAGCTTCTATGGCTTCTTCTGGTGCAATTACTCAAACTAGAATGGCTTGGAAGATTGGTTCTTCTGATGCTACAACTGACAACTCTGCTACAGGTACTGATATTATTATCGCACTTGAAGAAACTGTTGCTGGTAACGGAAAAGCTGATAGAATCACAACTTCATCTAACGCAACATTAACTGTTGACGGAACTATTGTTGGAACAGTTGAAAATGCTCAGTCTAATTCATTTGGACTTGTAACTAATTTAATTTCTGTTGGTAGCTCAGCTGCTAATACAGATACAACTTCTACGGTATATCCTACGGATGCTAGAGGTGATGTAGTAACTGGTGTAGCTGCTAACGCAGGTACAACATCTACTTCAGGTACAGCAAGAACTACTTATACTAGACTTCACTGGTTAGGTTAATAGTTCTCGTCTGAATTAAAATATTAAACCCTCCTTTATGGAGGGTTTTTTATTTATTTTTACAATACAATGAGACTTTATAAAAGTTTAATTTTTTGCTACTTGTTGATTGGACTAGTACCCTATCTTGGGGCTGCTGATAAAATTCATCCACAAAGTTTATATTTATCAATTCTAAATATTACTTGTTTATGTATACTATATTTTAAAAGTTCTAAAGAATTATTCAAAGGACTGAAGTATTCAGTAAGCCATAAACCATCATTATTTTATTTTGCTTTTGTAATTTTCTCAATTGTTAGTCTTTTTCAATCTGTGAATATCAGACAATCTTTTATTGGTCTATCTGAAATTTTTTCCCAATTTCTAGCCTTATTAATTTTGATATTTCTTCTATCTAAAATTAATAATCTTAAAAAATTATTTTTTCAATATGTAATTTTATTATCATCGATTGAATTAGTTTCAACTTTATATCCGTATTTAAAAGATATCTCAGACTTTGGTTCACCAGTATACAGATCACTTAAGTATAGAGGATACTCAGGTAGTGTTAATATACTTACCTATTTACTCCTTATGAAGCTTCCATTTCTGTTTTATTTTTCATTAAGGTTTAAGAGATATAAATGGTTCTATATTCTTTTATCTAGTTTAACTATTTATGCCATAACTTCTATCTTCTTATCAAGAAGTTCTATGATAGCAACGATCTTAGTACTTATAGCCTTAACTGCTATTTTTATATACAACCATTCAATTGATAAAAATAATAAGTATTACAAACCCAAGAATATCATTATTTCTGTCTTAATTCCAGTAGTTTTCAATATTTTAATAAATAACATTCAGCCATCTTTTTTTCAAAACTCTGAAACGATTCAAGATAGACTGTCAACCATTAGTATAGATGAATACTCTGCAAATTCAAGATTCCGTTATTATAAACATGCTATTCAATCAATTTTAAAAAACCCACTAACAGGGGTTGGAATAAATAATTGGCAATTAGTATCAATAGATTATGATCGTGAAAATATCGGTAATTATATTGTCCCATATCATGCTCATAATGACTTTTTGGAAATTTCCTCTGAAAGTGGAATTCAAGGAGGAATTTCATATTATTTAGTTATCCTAATACCTCTATTTTTTTTATTTAAAAAATGTCTTAATAATCTTAAAAAAAATGAAGAAGTAGGATATGATTTTATGTTCCTTACAGCAATTACTGTATATATTTTTGATTCAATGTTTAACTTTCCTTTTGGAAGGGTATTACAGCAAGTAAATATATTGTTCTTTGTTGCCTTTATTATTAATTACAGTAAACTGAAACCTGTAAATATTAATAATAAGTTATTTCAGTCTATCTTATTAATTATGATTATTTCATTTCCACTTGTGTTATATTCAAACATTAGAATGATGAAATCATCTATGGACCAAAAAATTATTTTATCTCATTACAACTTGGCTGATTATTCATTGCCACTATCAGATATTGATGAATTTGATTTAGAATACTCTGACATTACTGTGACTACTCTTCCAATGAAATCTATGAAAGGGTTCTTTTATATGCGAAATAATAGATTTAGAGAGGCAATAGAATTCTTTAATGAAGGAACAAGTAGAAACCCATTCTTATATTACAGTGAAACTTATAAAGGATTTTGTTTTTTAAATATTGGAGAATTAGATAGTGCTCTTTACTATACTGAGTTAGCATTTAATAAACTGCCAGGTAATGTTGTTCATTTTGGAAATTATGCTGTTACTCTTGCAGCATTAAAAGACTCAGTTAAGTTAAAAGAAGCCTATGAAAAAGCTAAGTATAAGGATAATATCCACGATGAAGTATATCTAGCTTCAATGTCTGACATATTTGATAAGGATGAGGGAGGCTTTATACTTGATAATATAAATTTTGATATTCAATCAGGAAGCGATAATCTTAAAAGAAGTTATTATACACTGAGAGTAGGAGAGAATGATATGATAGCTGCTGCAAAATATAATGAGCTTGGAGATTACTTATTTTTACAAAAGGAATATATATCTGCTGAAGAATATTTTGAGATGGCCTCAAAGCTTAATCCATATGAGGATCCTTACCAAGAAAATTATGCTAATGCTAACTTACAAATTGGTAATTTTCAAAAGGCTGCAAATATACTAGAAAATCTAATTGAAAAAAGTAGAGCACCTAGTATCAAAGCAAAGTTTATGCTTGTTCTAGCTTATCTTAATCAAGACGACACAAAAAAGGCTTGTCCTATCATCCAAAAAATTAAAAATAATGATCAACTCAAATCAGCTGATCTTCAAAGATTTTGCAACTAAAATATCAGTTGTAAAATTGTAAAAATCATTATTTGAAAAGAAAAAATCACAATTAAAACTTTTACGTGAGATTTTAACCTTCGGTTTAGTATATGATGGATATGATTATTATCCGCTATAAATGGTGATTTACCAGCTAAAATTCTTGTAAAGATTATCCTAGTAAAATCAACTATAGGATAAGACAAAATTGATATTACAAACAATATTTTATTAATATCAAACTGGTTGTCAATGTAATAATTGTTTGATAAAATTGTAAGTACATAAATGGAAACTAATCCTCCAAAAAAAAGAGATCCAGAATCACCTAAAAATATTTTATTATTCTTTTTAAAATTAAAATACAAAAAGGAAAATAGTGCTGAAATAACAATTATTGTCAAGCCCAATAACTCTGAAGTGTATTTCGAAAAAAGCTCAAAAAAGCTCAAAAAAACTATTATTACAGTTCCTGCTAGACCATCCAGCCCATCAATAAAATTAATTGAATTAATAATTGAACATATTATTAAAATTGTTATTACTTGAGCAACTGTTCTATTTATCTCGTAAATCCCAAGAATGCCATGAAAATTATCGACAATAAGTCCTGAGTCTATTATAATTTTTGCTGCAATTATTTGAAATATAAATTTTAATTTAAAATCTAAGGTATATATATCATCATAAATCCCTATAAGACCAAGTAATAAAATGGGTATTAGTAATGAATAATCGTATATAGTCTGATTGAAAATATAATAACTACATGAGATTATAAATATTGAAGCTATAATTGATACACCACCTGATCTTGTAGCTATAACTTTGTGTGAAGACCTATGATTAAAATTATCAAGAATGTTATTTTTTAAAAAATATGTTTGAAATATTTTTAATAATAAATAAGTTAAAATTACTGAAGCTGCAGCAGTAAAAATATAGCTTGAGTCCACATATCTAAAATAATATAATTTATTAGAAATATTTCTAAATTTGATTATTTAATTAAAAATAAGTACTTTTGTTACTTATTATTATGTTAGATTCTTTAATTACATCTAAAACAAGGCTAAGACTTTTAATTAAGTTTTTTATCTCACAAGCTAATAAGGGGCATCTTAATGGGCTGGCTAATGAAATGGGTGAGTCAACTAATTCAATAAGAAAAGAATTAAATAACTTATTTGATGCAGGCTATTTAAATAAAATTAAGATAAATAATAAAGTTGAATATAAAGTTAATTCATCACACCCTCTATATGACACAATGAGAAAGGTTGTTATGAAGCATCTGGGCTTAGAAGATATAGTAGAAACTGTAATTAGTAAAATAGGAAATGTAAAACAGATTGTTTTGTTAGGTGACTATGCAAAAGGTATTGACTCGGGTACAATTGAGGTCATGTTAATTGGAGATAATCTTAATATGGACTACACTTCACAGTTAGAGGTAAAAATTGAAAAAATTATAAAAAGAAAAGTTACCTTTTATTTATCATCAAAATTTTTAAAAAACCAAAAACATATTATACTTTATGAAGCCTGACAAAGCTAAATATATCGAGAAACGTCCATGGGGCATGTTTTATGTATTGATAGAAAACTCAAAATGCAAAATAAAAAAAATTGAGATTAATCCAGGACATAGGCTTAGTTACCAATATCATAATAAACGATCAGAAGTATGGATTGTTATAGACGGCCAACTATCAGTAATACTTGATGATGTAGAACATAGATTAAGTAAAGAAGACTCAATAGTAATTCCAAAGAAATCAAAGCACAGAGCTCAAAACTTGACGGGTAGCAAAGTCTCTTTTATTGAGGTTCAAACAGGAGAATACTTTGGGGAGGATGACATTGTAAGATTAAATGATGATTATAATAGAGTATGAAGAAAAAAGCAATTATAGTATCAGGTTACTTTAATCCCTTACACAAGGGACATATTGAATATTTAAAAAATGCAAAAAATCTTGCACATGAATTATTTGTAATAGTCAATAATGATTTTCAAAGAGAGTTGAAAGGCTCTAAGGAATTTATGGACGAACGGGAGAGAGTCTTAATAGTTTCAAATTTAAAGATGGTCGATAAGTGTTATCTATCAATTGATACTGATAAGTCAGTATCAAAAACAATTAGAAAAATTTATAATGAATTATCATCTGATTATTTTTTGGCTTTTGGCAATGGAGGAGATCAAACAAACAATAATATTCCAGAAGCATTAATATGCCAGGAACTAGGAATAAATCTAATTGATAATCTTGGCAATAAAATTCAGTCATCATCATGGCTATTAAAAAAATAAAAATGAAAATAAACTCAATTTGTTGTATTGGCGCAGGGTATGTTGGAGGGCCAACAATGGCTGTAATTGCATCAAAGTGTCCTGACATAAGGGTAAATGTAGTTGATATAAATAAATCTAAAATCCAAAAATGGAACGATAATGATTTAAATAAGATCCCAATTTATGAGCCTGGATTAAAAGAAATTGTTTCAAAAACAAGAGATAAAAATTTATTTTTTTCAACTGAGATTGATAAAGCAATACATGAGTCAGAAATGATATTTGTTGCTGTAAATACACCAACCAAAACATATGGAGAAGGAAAAGGTATGGCAGCAGACTTAACATATGTTGAAAATTGTGCAAAAAAAATTGCACAAGTCTCTAAGTCCAATAAAATAGTTGTTGAAAAATCAACTTTACCTGTTAGAACTGCTGAAAAAATTAAAGAGATTTTAACAGTTAACGCCAACCGTGGCGTCAAGTTTGAAGTTTTATCAAATCCTGAGTTTTTAGCTGAGGGAACTGCTATTCAAGATTTATTTAAATCTGATCGAGTACTGATTGGAAGTGATGATACACCCGCGGGGGTTGAAGCATCAAATTCTTTAGTTGAGATATATAATAGATGGATTCCTATTGAAAAGATACTCACTACTAATGTTTGGTCATCTGAACTATCAAAACTTGCATCTAATGCAATGTTAGCACAAAGAATTTCGTCTATAAATAGTCTTTCTGCTTTATGTGAAAAAACAGGAGCTGATATTGATGAAGTCTCAAAGGCTATAGGATTTGATAAAAGAATAGGAAAGGAATTTTTGAAATCATCAGTTGGGTTCGGTGGATCTTGTTTTCAAAAAGATATTTTAAACCTAGTATATCTATATAGGCATTATGGCTTAGATGAAGTTGCAGAATTTTGGCATCAGGTAATTAAAATTAACAATTATCAAAAAAGACGTTTTGCTCTAAAAATAATTAATGAACTTAACGGTACTATAAAATCTAAAAAAATAGGAATATTAGGGTGGGCATTTAAAAAGAATACAAATGATTCTAGAGAATCTGCAGCAATTTATATAGCAAACGACCTACTGAATGAAGGAGCAGATTTGTTTGTATATGACCCTAAAGTTTCAAAAGAGAGAATAATAGATGATTTAAAAGCATTACTTCAATCAAATAATGAGTCCAAAAATGAGATTGAATTAAAACTGAATAGAGTAAATATTGTGTCAGACTACAAAATGTGTTTTAATCAATCGTCTTGTATTTCAATTTTGACAGAGTGGGATGAGTTTACTGAATACAATTGGAAAGAACTCATAAAAAGTATGGAGAAACAGCATGTAATTATGGATGGGAGAAACTTACTTGATAAAATTAAAATGAAAAATATAACTAACAAATATTACTCAATTGGAAGATAATAATTATAAAATTGCGATAATTGGACTTGGTTATGTTGGCCTTCCACTAGCTATATCTTTCTCAAAAATATACGATGTAACTGCAATTGATATAAACACTAAAAGAGTTGAAGAATTAAAACTATTTAAAGATTCTACTAATGAGGTTGATGAAATAGATTTAAAGAAAGCTATAAATAATAATTTAAAAATTTCAAGCAATTATAGTGATGCTTCAAATTGTAATATATATATAGTCACTGTTCCAACACCAGTTGACAAAAAAAAGTTACCAGATTTATCTTTTTTAAAGTCCGCATCTCAATCAATTGGAGAACTAATTAAAAAAGATGATATTATTATCTACGAGAGCACTGTTTATCCAGGATGTACTGAGGAGTATTGTGTACCTATATTAGAAAAGATAAGTGGATTAGAGTATAATAATGACTTTTACTGTGGTTATTCTCCAGAAAGAATTAATCCTGGAGATAAAATTAATAAAATTGAGAACATAGTAAAGGTTACATCTGGATCAACACCACTAATAGCTGAGAAAGTCAATAACCTATATTTATCAATAATTAAAAAGGGGACTCACATGGCTTCTTCTATTAAGGTTGCTGAGGCTAGTAAAGCAATTGAAAATGCACAAAGAGATTTAAATATTTCATTTGTAAATGAACTTGCTCTTATTTTTGATAAGATGGGAATAGATACTACTGAAGTTTTAGAAGCTGCATCTACCAAATGGAATTTTCTAAATTTTAAACCTGGACTTGTTGGAGGACACTGCATTAGTGTTGATCCCTATTATTTAGTATATAAATCAAAAAAGCTTGGATATACTCCAGAAGTAATATTATCTGGAAGAAGGGTTAATGATAATATGGGAGTGTTTATTGGCAGTAAATTAATTAAATCAATGACAAAAAAATCAATAGACGTAATAAACTCAAAGGTTCTAATAATGGGAATAACTTACAAAGAAAATTGTCCTGACATTCGTAATTCAAAAATACCCGATATAGTAAATTATTTAAAAAACAAAGTATCAATAATTGACTCTTATGACCCATATGCCTCTTCAAAAGAGGTTCAAGATGAATTTGGAATTCAGTTAATAGATAATCTAATTGATAGAACCTATGATTCTATTGTTATAGCTGTACCACATGATGATTTCAAAAGAATCAATATTAAACAACTTAGAAGTAAAAATTCCGTTGTTTTTGATATCAAATCATTTTTAAAAAAAGAATTAGTAGATATAAGATTATAATATGAAACAAAAAAAACAAATAGAAATTATTGCAGAAATTGGTTGGAATCATGTTGGAGATATGAGTCTAGCAAAACAAATGATTGAATCTGCATCCAAGAACGGAGCAACTTATGCTAAATTTCAGTCATGGTCTGTTAAAAGACTTAAACCTGGATCATGGGACAGTGATGGTAGAAGACAAATTTATGAAAAAGCCGAACTTACGGAGTCTAAACATATTGAGCTTATAAATCATTGTAAAAAGTTTAATATTGAATTTTTATCAAGTGTTTTTAGTATAAATGATGCTAAGATGCTAAAAAAGTTAAATTGTAAAGCGGTAAAAATTCCAAGTTTTGAATCTAGGAATGCCGAATTAATAAGTTATTGTGATCAAAATTTTGAAAAAGTTTTTATGTCATGTGGTACATCTACAATTGAGGAAATTAAGTCATCTCTTAATCTTTATAATAAAACAAAATTGATATTACTACACTGTGTATCTATGTACCCATGCGATTACGAAAATGCAAATATTAATAAAATGATTGAGCTCATGAAACTCCATGAAAGTGTTGGTTATAGTGACCATATTTTAGGTGTTGAGTCAGCAAAAATTGCCATTGGAATGGGTGCAGAAGTAATTGAAAAACATTTTACAATTGATAATGATCTGCCAGGGAGAGATAATAAATTTGCAATTCTTCCGAATCATCTGAAAGATTTGTCATTGTTTATATCAAATAGAAAAAAAATGTTAATTGATCATGGATTTGGATTTCAAGATGGAGAAAAAGATTCACGAATTAATTACGAGGGAAGGTTCAATGGATAATATTAGTATTATAATTAGAAATAAAAATGAAGAACAGCATATAGGTTATGCTATACAGTCATGTTTAGATTTTTTTGAAAAACCTGAAATAATAATTGTTGATAATGACTCAAGTGATAACTCATTAGATGTAGTAATGTTTTTTAACGATAGAACTGATATAAAAATTATCAATAATAAAAACTACACTCCAGGGAAAGCTTTAAATATAGGAGTTAAGAATGCCTCAAGAGATTATGTTATGATTCTTTCAGCTCATTCTCAAATCCTTAAATTGGATTTTAAATCGATTAAGAAAAAATTAGACACTTATATAGCAATTTTTGGAAAACAAATTCCAATATATATGGGGAAAAGAATTACTCCCAGATATATATGGACTCATTTTAATGATGAAGAAACAATAAATATGTACTCTAATCTTGAAAACAGATACTTTTTTCATAATGCTTTCTCTTTTTTCAAAAAATCTACTCTCGAAAACTTCCCTTTTGATGAAGTATATGGTAGTAAAGAAGATAGGTACTGGGTTAAAGATATGATTGAAAGAAAAAATAATTTTTTATACGATCCAAGTTTGATTATTAATCATTTTTATACAAAAAATGGAGCAACTTGGAAAGGAATTGGGTAATATGAGTAATTATTATAAGCATGATTCATCAATAGTTAGCGTATCTGCAGTCATTGAAACTGGAGTTAAAATATGGCATTTTTGTCATGTTATGGACAACACATTCATAGGTGAAAACACTGTAATTGGCCAAAATGTTTTTGTTGGAAGAAATGTGAAAATTGGAAAAAGATGTAAAATTCAAAATAATGTTTCACTATTTGATGGAGTAATATGTGATAAAGAAGTATTTATTGGTCCATCTGTTGTGTTTACTAATGTTATAAACCCCAGAAGCTTTATTGAGAGAAAAGATGAATTTAAGTTAACAAAAGTTGAACAAGGAGCATCAATTGGTGCTAATGCAACAATTATTTGTGGCAATAAAATTGGGCGATTTTCTTTTATAGGGGCAGGATCAGTCGTTAATAGAGATATCAAAGATTTTGAATTAGTTGTAGGTAACCCAATTAGAAATATTGGTTGGATAAGTAAAGAAGGTGTCAAGTTAAATTTTGAAAAAACAAATAGAATTACATTAGAAGGTGTAACATATATTTTAAAAAATAATAAAGTAAAAATAGAAGAATGAAAAATTTTGCACTTATTGGAGCAGCAGGATATATTGCTAAAAGACATGTTGAAGCTATAAAAAGTATAAACGGAAATTTAATTATGATGTGTGATCCAAATGATAATGTAGGATATATTGACTCTCTTTTTCCAAACTGTAAGTATTTCAAAGAGATAGAAAGATTCGATAGACAGTTAAACAGATTTGATTTCCAGAATGATAAAATTGATTATGTATCAATATGTTCTCCCAATTATCTACATGACTCACATATAAGATTATCTGTAAGAAATAACTGTAATGTTATTTGCGAAAAACCACTTGTTTTAAAAACGGAGCATTTAAATATGTTAAAAGAAGTTGAAGCAAAATATAACAAAAAGGTTTTGACAATTCTTCAGCTTCGCCTTCACCCAGTTATTAAAGAGCTGAAGAAACAGGTTCAAAATTCAAATGAAAAGTTTAAAATTAAGCTTAAATATATAACTCCAAGAGGTATGTGGTATGATTACTCATGGAAAGGAGATATAGATAAATCAGGAGGTGTACTTTTTAATATTGGTATCCATTTTTTTGATATGCTAATATGGATTTTTGGTGAACCCGTTATTGACAATGTTCAAATATCAAATAAAAAAGCACTGGGAACACTTAATTTTAAAAATGCTGAAGTAGAATTTTATCTAAGCATTGATTATAATGATTTACCTCATAAAGAATGGAAGGCTTTTAGAAGTCTTAATATTAATGATAAAGATTATGATTTTTCTGAGGGTTTTACTGAGTTGCATAATATTTCATATGAAAAAATTATTAATGGTGAAGGATTTGGAATTAATGATATATTTCCAGCTATTGAACTTATTGAAAAAATGAATTCAAAATGAAAAAAATTTTACATATAGTTGGTGCGCGCCCTCAATTTATGAAGCTCTTGCCATTGTATATAGAAATGAAGAAACAAAAACTCGATCAGGAAATTCTTCATACAGGTCAGCATTTTGATGAAAGTATGTCAAAGGTTTTTTTTGATCAACTTGGTATTCCTTCTCCTAACTTTTATCTAAATATAAATAATCTATCTCATGGAGCAATGACAGGTAGAATGATAGAAAAAATTGAGCAAATTATAATAAGTAACGAATATGATCTAGTTGTTGTTTACGGTGATACTAATTCGACTTTAGCAGGATCTATATCTGCAAAAAAACTTGACATCAAATTGGTACATATAGAATCTGGTGTTAGGAATCACGACTCTTCAATGCCTGAGGAAATAAATAGGGTTTTATCAGATAGAATTTCTGATATTCTTTTTTGTAACAGTCAGAAATCATTCGATAATCTCATTTCTGAAGGTTATGATAAGCTAGAATCAACAATAGTTATTTCTGGAGATTTAATGCTGGATTGTTTAAAGATGTTTGAACCAAAATTTCAAAATCCTAATGTTAAGGAGAAATACATTTTAGTCACATGTCATAGGGCAAGCAACACAAAAAAGAATGTATTAGAAAAAATCATTAATGCATTAAATATTCTAGCCGAGAATTATAAAATAATATTTCCTGTTCATCCAAGAACTAAATCAGTAATTGATAATATGGGTATTACGATAAAGTTTGAGATGCAAGAACCAAGAGATTATTTAAGCTTTATGGGATTAGTTAAATACTCTGACTATATTATTACAGACAGCGGAGGGTTAATTAGAGAGGCATACTGGTTGAAAAAGAAAAGTCTCTTAATACTTGAAAATCCTCTGTGGCCTGAATTAATTGATGTGGGTGCTTGTATAAGTTGCTGTCCAGAAACAGATTTAATTATAAATTCATTTAAAGATCTAGAAGGTATGAATATGCGATTTAATAACAACATACTTGGTGAGGGTAATGCTGCAGAGATTATCACACAACATATTTTATCAAATGAATAAAAAAGAATATTGCAACTTCATAGACTCATTCAAAAAAAATGAGTATAAATTTATTTTCTTTGATCAATTGAAAATTGAGCAATACGGTCAAGTTATACTTAGACATGATGTTGACTTTCACCCATCCTATGCGTTAGAGATGGCTAAACTTGAGTCTCAATGTAATATTAAAAGTACATATTTCTTTTTGGTCAGAAATAATATGTACAATTTATTATCCAAAGAAAATACTGAGATAATAAAAGAAATTAAAAGCTTAGGACACAGAATTTCACTTCACTTTGACTCAGAAATCTATGAAGATATAAACAATGGATTTCAATTGGAAGTACAAATATTTAATAAAATTTTTGATGAGAGCATTAATATTATTAGTTATCATAGGCCACCAAAGAAAATACTAAGCAGAGAAATAGAGATAAATAATTTTAAAACTACTTATGATGATGAATTTTTTAAAGAAATAAAATATTTCTCAGACTCATCTGGTGTTTTTAAATATGGAAATCCTGTAAACTCTGAAGAATTTCAAAAAAATAAAACTATGCAAATTCTGATTCATCCAATTTGGTGGATTTCAGAGGGAAATAATAGACTTGATAAAATTTTGTGGCACAAAAAAAAGCAGAAAAATTCTGTTGAGACTAACTTAAAAAACAACTTAAATTTTTATGGTAAATAAAAAAATTGCTTTTTTTGGCTGTAAGAGTACTACTAGATTTCTGGTGAAAAGTATTGTTTCAAAATATAAAATTTCCAATATTATTACCGTTTCTCCAGAAAAAAATAAAAAAATTATTATTCCAGATTATTATGACCTGAAGAAAGAATTTGGTGACTCAATTGATGTATACCAAGTGAATAGATACGACCTTAAAGATAAGTCTGATATTCAAAAAATTAAAGATTTTAAGATTGATATTGCCTTTTGTATTGGATGGCAAAGACTAATTCCAGCTGAAATTTTATCAAGTGTTTCTGTAGGAATATTTGGAATGCACGGAAGCTCTCAAAATCTACCAAAAGGAAGAGGAAGATCTCCAATGAATTGGTCAATAATTGAAAACAGAAAAATATTTTATACAAACCTATTTAAATATAAACCTGGAGTTGATGATGGAGATATATTAGATACAATTAAGTTTAGTATAACAAACAAAGATAATGCTGAGACTATGCATTTTAAAAACATGCTTGCAATGAAGCATATTATATTTAGAAAGATGAATTCCCTTAACCAAGAGACTTATAAGCTCAAGGAACAAAAGGCAATTAAGCCCACATATTATCCCAAAAGGGAACCTGAAGATAGTCAAATTGACTGGAGTGTCAACATTGAAATAATAGAAAGATTAATAAGAGCTGTTAGTAAGCCATTCAACGGATCTTTTACTTTTCTAAAAAAAGAAAAATTAATTATTTATGAGGCCCAGATTTTTGATAAACGTCAATTTAAATATGATAATTGTAAAAATGGTCAAATTGTTGAAATTTTTAATGAAGAAAAATTTTTAATTAAATGTAGCGGAGGCTTATTACTTGTAAAAAATTTTGAATGTAATATTCAAATAGATGAAAATGATCTTCTTGAAACGGATTATAGTTCACTTAAAGTTTTTGAAAAGAATAATTTAGGGTTTTTTGACTTAATGAAATAAAGATGAATCATAAAAACTTAATCGTATATGTGTCCTCAAGGAATAATTATGAAATGCTTAATAATGAAGTGTTTAAAAATATAAACTTTGACGGTTTCGAGTTTATTAATGTTGATGATCAATCGGATCATGAAGAAAAGGTAAAAGGGAAAGAATACTGTGAAAATAAGGGATATGTATTTTTAGAGAATAAAGGTAGGGGTGTTCAGATGGCTACTCAAACATTAATTGATTTTATAAATAAAAATAGACCAGAATGTAAATGGATAATATGTTTTCAACATGATAATTTTCCTCTCTCAAAAGATTTTTTTAGAAAAATCTCTGAATATATTTCCAAAGGTAGTCTAGATAATTTTGGGCTATTAGGATTCAATAATCTTGATTATGGATCATATACTTTATTTTCATATTACAAATATTTGCTTGGTTTCAAACCTCTTGGAATGATTGGATTAGTTCATTTTCAAAAAATTATTTATCCTGGCAGTATGTGGTTGTGTCCTCGAAAAAGATCTAAAATTTTAAAAAATCAATTATGGAGGAAACCATTTATTGTTGAATTTCCAATGTGGGCATCAGTTGGAATTAGTATTAACAATTGGAACAAGTATATTACTCCAACTCAAAAATTTCATTTTCATTTGTGGCTTCCAGATATAGCTATGCAATTTAATTCACAAAATATTCCTTGTCTAATTATCCCAAGCTTATATTGTTTTAATAATCAGTATTTAAAATTAAAATATGGTATACCATGGAATTCTGCTACATCCTCAAAAGAAGGAAATAGTTATCACTTTGGTAAAATGTTTGATAATCATTGGATTGAAAGATGGGGGTGGGATCCATTAAATGCTAATAAGACAATAGATATAAAAAAGTATCAAGGCACTTTAATAGAAAAGTTTTATAATCATAATCTTGAAAAAGGACCATTAGAAAATATTATAATATGAAAGTATTAGTAACAGGTTGTGCAGGGCTTATTGGCAGTCATTTGGTTGACAATCTCTTAGATAAAGGGAATATAGTTACAGGGATTGACGATTTGTCATATGGAACATTAAATAATTTAACTAATGCAAGACCAAATCAGAATTTTAAATTTATTAATGATGATGTAAGAAAAATCAATCAAATCTTTGAATCAACAAAATTTGATATTATTTACCACTTGGCATCAATAAAAAAACCATGGGGTGATGTTATAAAGTCAAATACTGTAATTGACACTAATTATCTAATGACAAGAGAAATTGTAGATTATTCAAACAAGAATAACTCATTTTTAATTTTTACATCTACATCAGATGTGTATGGAAATTCAAAACATTTTTTAGAGACTGAAAAAATAACTATCGGTCCACCGACAAATGAAAGGTACTCTTATGCAATGTCAAAACTAATATCCGAGCAATTTATTTTTAATGCAATATCACAATCCAAATTGGATGCCAGTGTAGTTAGAATTTTTGGTTGTACTTCAGAGAGAGCTAAGCCTTCTTGGTCTGCCGGACATGTACCACTATTTATTTATAATGCTTTGAATAACATAGATATTAATATTCATGGAGATGGAAATCAAACAAGATCTATTAGTTCTGCAGAGGATATCTCAAGGGGGTTATCATCAATGGCAGATTATATCAACGATGTTAAAGGTGAAATAATAAACCTTGGAACTGATGAGCAAACTACTGTAAAAGAAGTTGCAGAATATATAGTAGAAAGGACTGCATCAAGATCAAAAATTATATACACACCTAGAGAAAAGGTTTTTGGTGACTATGATGAAATCCAAGTTAGATATGCAAACACAAAAAAAGCTAAGGATTTAATTGATTTTCAAATCAATATTTCTACTTATGAAATAATCGATTCAATGATTGAAAGTTATAGTAATATCAATTCAAAATATTATGTTATTAAGTAATGATGAATAAATTATTTACACTTTTAAATTATAACGAAAAAAGACAAACATTTTTATTAGTTTTCTTAATAATACTTTCAATGTTTTTTGAGCTTTTTGGAATAGCTGTTCTGATTCCTACAATATCTCTTTTATTAAACAAAGATTATGCAGCTTCATCATCAATATTATCAGATTTTAGTAATTTTTTAATCAACTATAATATTGACTTACTTAGTTTTTTGCTTATATCACTACTATTCATCTTTATTGTTAAATCAGCTGTTCAGGTATATGTAACATTTATGCAGAAAAAAATAGTATCTGAACTAAATATGAATATATCAAACAGATTATTTAAAGATTATTTGACCCAAAATTTTCTTTATTATTCTGAGAATAATAGATCAAGAGTTATACATAATCTACAAACAGAAATGCTTCACTTTTTTTTATTTTTTGAGAGTTTTTTAGGTCTTATGGCAGAGAGTATTATAACACTTGGTATGTATCTATTTATATTGTATGTTGAACCAATTGGAACATTAATATTAACTATTTCATACTTGTTAGCAAGTCTAATATATCTTTCTTTCTTTAGTAAACGTCTAAAAAGATGGGGCACAATAAGAATAAATCTTGATCACAAGTTCTCTAAACTTATTTTAGAGAGTATAGGAGCTATAAAGAATATTATATTAAATGATTTAAGTAAAAATTTTATTCAATTTTATAAAAAAGAAAATAAAATTAAAGCAAAATATAATTCTTTCCATCTAACAGCTGCACAGTTACCTAGAATATATTTTGAATTAATAGCAATATTTTCTATAATCTCATTTATCTTATTTCTGTTCTATTCAGGAAAAGACTCTGAATCACTTATAGTTACACTAACTGTTTTTGGTGCAGTTTCATTTAAATTATTGCCATCTGCAAATAAAATTATTGCAAATTTTCAAAACTTAAGGTACTATAGAAGTTCTTTAGACAATATTTATAATGAGACTAAAGAACTTGGAAAAAAAGTTGTATCAAATTATGACAAAAGCATTGAGTTTAATGTTAATAAATCCATTGAAATCAAGGATATAATTTTTTCATATGAGAAGGATAAAGAACTTATAAATAACTTAAACTTCAAAATCAATAAGGGAGATTTGATAGGAGTTTATGGTAAAAGTGGTAAGGGTAAAAGTACTCTTATTGACATACTAACAGGTCTAATTAAACCCCATTCAGGTGTTATTCTTTGTGATGAAGTTTCAATATATAAAAATATTAAATCGTGGCAGTCAATAATAGGTTATGTCCCACAATCTGTATACCTATTAGATGATTCAATACTAAAAAATATAGTTTTTGATTTTAATAAATTAAATGATAAAAAATTAAGTCTTGCTCTAGATCAATCAGGTTTAAAAGATTGGATAGAAAGTCTACCAGATGGAATTGAAACAGTTGTAGGAGACGAGGGTGCAAAAGTCTCTGGAGGTCAAAAGCAACGAATTGGAATTGCAGCTTCACTTTATAAGGATTCAAAAATTCTAATTTTGGATGAACCCACTAGCTCTTTAGACCTTGAGACAGAGAATAGTATAATTGATAATATTGTAAAACTAAAAGGAGATAAGACAATCATTCTAATATCCCACAAAATGTCAATTATTGAACGATGTGATAAGATAATTAAATTATAAAAAGTTGAAATCATTAGCAATAATTTCATCACCGCTTCAACTCCTTAGTCTTGGAGAATTTATTTTTCAAGGTAATATTAAAAACTATTTCCTAATTATTTTATATAAGAATAAACAAGAGCTTGATCAAATTAAATCAATGTGTAACTTCTATAATGTTAAAATTTCATCTATAATTAAAGGAAGAAAACTTTTTCAATATTTATCATTAAGATTAATTATCAATAAATTAAAAAATGTAAATCAGATAATTCTTGGAAATTTCTTTTCAGACCCACATATTTATATTTTAAATAATTTTAAAACAGATGATATAGTTGTTTTAGATGATGGTATGGTAGTCCATAGAATTCCAAATTATATAAATTCTAAAAAGAAGATTCTTACACAATCCAGACTTAGAAATCTAATTTTTTCTTTCTTCAATATAAAAGTTCAACCTCCATCAAAAATTAGATTATTTACAATATTTAGTATTAAGTCTAATCGATACATTAAAGTAAAAAGAAATGAGTTATCATATTTATATTCTAAACTAGGTAATATTCAATCTTCTCAAAAAATAATTTTAATAGGCCAGCCATTTGTTGAATTAAATACATTATCTAGAGACAACTATCTTTTAAACATAAAAAAAATAGTTCAGTTAAATGACTTGAATGTTATTTATTATCCAAGCAGAAAAGAAGATAGAAAAAATTTAGAATTGATAAATCAAATTGATGGAATTGAGGTTATAAACCCTACTTTAAGTATTGAATTATACTTAATTAAAAATTCATTTCTACCAAAAAAAATTATTGGATTTACATCCTCTGCGCTTGTAACATTGAAAATTATGTTTTATAAAAAAATAAACATTGAATCTTATAAAATCAATTTTAATCAAACAAGATATGACGGTAATTTTTATGAAAGTATTTATGAAAACTTTAAAAAATATGGAATAAAATATAAATCATTGAATATTTAAATATATGATAAATACAAACACAGAAGAAAAAATAATAAAGGTTGAAGGGTTCTCGCTCTCCTCAAAATATGGTGATGGAAACGTTTTTGGTCAACCAAAAGGAGTTAAATCTCTAGGTTTTGTTGAGATTACATCTGAGTCAGGTAAGAAGGGATTTGGAGAAACTTATTCAGGGATATACTCTCCTCAACTTGTTAATCCCATAGTTGAGTTTTTATCTAGTTATTTAGTAGGCAAAAAATTGGATTCAATAGACTTCATTGATGATATGAATAATATACCTTTCATAAGTAATTCAGGAATTATTCAAAGTGTAATAGCTGCAATTGAATTAGCAATATTGGATTTAATTGGAAAAATTAATGAAAAACCGGTGTTTAAATTATTTGAAAACTTAGATCCCAAAAATGAAATTGAAACATATTACAGTGGGGGTTCAGTAATATTTTCTCCAGACGAAATAGAAAAAGACATAGAAACCATGCTAAAATCTAATTTTAATTCTTTTAAGATGAGAATTGGTTTAAAATCTTGGAATGATGATTTAAAAAGAGTAGCTCGAGCATTTAGTATAATTCAAAAAGAAAAAATTATGTTAGACGCAATAATGGGGACTTTGAAATCTAAATGGTCACTTGATGTTGCTAAAAGAAGAATAAAAGATTTAGAAAAATTTAATTTATACTGGCTTGAAGAGCCTCTTTGTCCAACAAAATTTAACGATTATAAAGATTTATGTAGTTTTTCTAATATACCAATTGCAATGGGAGAGGCATATTCAGGATTAATGCACTTTGAAAATATACTTTCTAATGAGTGCAGTGATATAGTCCAATTAGATGCAACTCATTCAATGTCATTTAGAAAATTATTAGCATTTTCAAACAGAACTATTAAATGTAAGGCAACACATGTTTGGGGTAGCAGCTTATCATTTGTCGCTAATGGAACTTTGGGGATTCTGTCTAAAAATATAAATATTCATGAATATCCAAGTGTAGAATTTGAAATATCAAAGGATATTATGTTAGAAAGTCCAAAAATAATTGATGGTAAATATATTATATCTGAGACCCCTGGGTTTGGTGTAAATATTGATGATAGAATAAAGAATAAATACATTTTTATAAAAAATAGCGGCTATAAATTATGAAAGCATTAACAATACATCACGACTTTAATTTGGGACTTAAACTTTATACAATTCCAAAAATATTTTTAGAGTTGATTTATGAAAAATTTCCAAATGTAACCCTCAAGGATATTAATCTAGAAACTGACAATAATAATGTTGAAATATATTTTGGAAATAGAATAGATAATTTTGGTATATCTAAATATATTAATCTTAAATGGATCCACCTAGGTTGTGTAGGATATGACTCTATTGATATAGAAGAACTTATTTCTAGAGAGATTATAATGACTAATAGTTCTGGACTGCTAACTAACTCAATGGTCGAACACCTAATTAATGTAATAACTAATTTTTCTAGAGGTACACACTTTATTTATCAACTTAGAAGTAAAAAAAGTCTTAATAGAAAAAATTTTGATTTATATTTTGATAATATCACTAATTTAAAAAATCAAAAAGTCTTGATATGTGGGTATGGAGATGTTGGATCTAAGTTGTCAAAATTTCTTGAGCTTATGGGTATGGAAATTTATACTATATCAAGATCAAAATCTTCACCTTATAAAAATTTTACATTAGATAATTTAAAATCAATAATCAGTAAAGTTAAATATATAGTAAACCTACTCCCTTTAAATAATGAGACTGAATATATATTTAATGACCAAATTTTTCAAAAAATGGATAAAGCATATTTCATTAATGTTGGAAGAGGTAAAACTGTTGACGAAACTGCCTTACTTCAAGCTATTGATAAAAAAAATATAATTGCTGCGGCACTAGATGTTTTTGAAAGTGAGCCTTTAAATAATAATAGTATGCTGCTAAAAAATCAAAATATATATATAACTCCGCATATTGCAGGTTTAGACTCTAATTACTGGAAGAGGCAATTAGACTTATTCACTCATAATCTAGAGTATTATATGTTGAATGAATATTTATCATTAAAAAATAAGATAACTTAAATGAAAAAGGTTTTAGCAATCATACCTGCGAGAGCGGGTTCAAAAGGAGTAAAAAATAAAAATATTAAGTCACTTAATGGTAAGCCTTTGATACTATATACAATTGAAGAAGCAAAAAAATCAGATCAAATTGATAAAATTGTTGTTTCAACTGACTCAACTGAAATCGCTGATTTATCAAAAATACATGGTGTAGAAGTACCTTTCATTAGACCAAAAAAATTATCAACAGACTCAAGTTTGACATATGATGTAGTAAAACATTGTATAGAATATTATAAAAGTAATGGTGAACATTTTGACATAATACTTCTTCTTCAGCCTACTACTCCATTTAGGACAGTTGAAACTATAAATAAATCAGTTAAGATTTTGAAAAACAAAAGCGTTTACACATCAGTTGTTTCTGTTGTTGATGTTGAAGGTAATCACCCTTTTAGAATGAAAGAAATTAAAGATAATTTTTTAATTAACTATATAGATCAAGGTTTTGAGAACATGAATCCAAGAAATGAACTTCCAAAAGTATACATAAGGAGTGGAGCTATTTATGCAATACTAACTAAAAATTTTTATGAAGAGCAATCATTAGTTTCAAATTTATGCTCACCTATAATTTTAGATAAAATAGAAACAATAAATATTGATTCACCTTTAGATTTTAAGT